>MDTA01173660.1_pt1 | contig 22605 bp, 23 predicted proteins | sample 811151 | NCBI WGS metagenome assembly MDTA01 (sample SAMN05326648, study PRJNA326480) | marine metagenome | isolation source: seawater | place: Indian Ocean: South | collected 2010
GACTATAGGGCAAACAAAACATGCAAGACGCGGAATCCGATTTCATCTGGGATGCCCATTCGGGATTTGAAGCCTGGCCCACGACCGATCTCACAAAACTCCAAGAGTGGCGTGATGCGGGCGTTGGCTTCCTTTCGGTTAATGTGGGTTACGACCTGCAGACCATGCAGGACACCGTCAATGCACTGGCGTCGTTCCGGCGTTTCTTCAATTCGTCGTCTGCCTATTCGATTGTGGGCACGGCAGATGAACTTCGTCTCGCGCGTGCCCAGAACAAGACGGCGATTGCGTTTGATCTGGAAGGTGTCAACGTCGCGAACGAATCACTCGATCTCTTGTGCCTTTATCACGAACTGGGCGTGCGGCAGGTCGCTTTGGCGTATAACCGCAACAGCGATGCTGGTGGTGGCTGTCATGACGACGATCAGGGACTCACACAATTTGGGAGAGACGCGATCCGATTGATGAACGAGCTGGGGATTGTCGTCGATTGTTCCCATTGCGGTTATCGCACGACGATGGAGGCTATCGATTGGTCGGAGGCGCCGGTTGTGTTTTCACACTCAAATCCGCGGGCGCTTGTTGATCATGAACGCAACATCCACGATGACCAGGCGCAAGCGTGCGCGAGTCGTGGTGGCGTGGTTGGCGTCAATGGAATCAGCTTGTTCCTGGGTGACAAGACCGTCTCGACCCGTGTGATGGCAGACCACACCATGTACTGGGTAGAGTTACTGGGCGCCCAGCATGTTGGTATTGGCCTCGACTACTTTTTTGAAGACGACGGCGGCGATGACCACTTCAGTGAAGTGCTGGCCGCCAATGCTGACTATTGGCCGAAGGATCAGTACCCCGGCGGGGAGGTCGCGTGTGCGCGTCCTGCGCAACTTCGGGAGCTGGCACGCGAGTTGCGCACCAGAGGACTGGATAAAGACGACGTTGATGCCGTGATGGGCGGCAACTTCATGCGAATTGCGACGCGGATCTGGGGCTGAATCAGATTTCCGATGGTCGCAGGCGACGACGCAACCATCAGTCGTATTGCAGCATGCCGCGCTTCCGAAGTTCGTCCTTCGCGCTGTCCGACTTCTCCAGATGAGACAACCCCATACCCCTCAGAACACCATCCGTCTTCGAAAACTGAATATTCGTGTAGGTAGTAATCTCAACGCGGTTCCCCCACGGGTCCAGGAAGTCCAGGAACCGCGAGTCGAGAAATTCGATGCCCATTTCCTCTAGCGTTTCCTTGGCAAGCTGCTTGTCGTCGACGGCAATACCAAAGTGCCGCTGCTGGTCGGGACCTTGCTCTCGACCCAAGGCGAAGTTGATGAACTGATCGCCAAAGTAGATGAAAGCCGCGGTGTCACTTTTGTGGATCACCTCAAACTCGAGAAATCTACCGTAGAACTCCAGTGCCGCTTCGATGTCTCCAACTTCCAACGCCAGATGATTAATGCCGACGGCAGTTGCTTTTCTTTTGTCCGCTCGAGTCATGTCGTTGATTTCAGCTTTTCGACAGCCGCATCGTAACGTTCGCCTGCGATCGTGACGCAGAGCTCAATGTCTTCCGCCAGGATGATACGTTGCCCCACGAGTGATTCTGCATCAGCTCTGATGCGGGCCAGATAGCTGTCTCTGTCTGCGTAGCGGGCCAGCAGTTCTTGTCGTGGCAAAGTACTGCCAACGTACTCCAGTAACTGCCCGTCCCCGCCAGATTCTTGTTGGCGAGGATTGAAGCCTGTATGGGTCGCAACAGGTATTGTCACATCGGGCATGCGCAGGCCGCCGGTTTCATTGCCCGCATCATCCACGTCAGATACCACGGTCTTGTAAGCGTGTCCGACCACCTTCGCCGGATAGGTGCCAACCCACTCGTCAGCCCTGGGTCCGAAGTCCAGGGGATACAGCCATGGCAGACGGTCCTCTCTAGGCAATGCGAGGTGGTTGATGGATTCGAGTTTTTGCATCACGTCTTCGCGGGTTGTACCGGTTCCATCAGCACGCCTGGGAAACGCGCTGGGAGGTGGTTCTGTACCGTCCGTAATCCATTGCCGCAGATTTACGAGTGCCGCACGGAACAGTGGACGGTAATCAACGGCGTTAAACAGATTGGCGCCGTGTGAACCGAACACACTCGCGTCGGCGTACGGCAACAAACCGGGACCGTGCTGCGTGCTACAGAACAAATAGCGACGGACGTCAGCGGGCGGCTCCATGTCGGTGTCGTCGGCGAGATGCGTGTGAGCCAGCCCGGCATCGCCGCGCCAGTACTCCGACGAGGTGTCTGTGTACATGACCTTGGGCATGATGTCGCGCGCTCGAAGTGTGTCCAGCAAGCCGGCCGTTTCGCCGGTCTGTGGGTTCGTCTGCGCCTCATCCGTGAACGGAAACAGGTGGCCAAACGCCGGCGTTGGTTGTACCGAGGGTTGACTGTAGCGTTGGTTGAATTCGCCGCGTCGGCCGCCCGCGATATGCGCCAGGATGCCGGCGAACACTTGGCGGCCCGACTCATCGATATTCAGACCCTGATGAATCATCGTGCGCAGAAATCGGCCGCATTGTGAGATGCCTTCACCGATGGCGTGGGACACGCCGCCAGCGAATGGCGAATTCGGATCGTGCACACCAAATGAGGCAAAATCCCGGATGGCGAGCATGCCACACGCACCAACCCGGCATTCGCGTGGCGTGTACAACAGGTCGTAGATCTGGCCTGCGCGGAAGCCTCCGTCCAACTCCACCCGGTCTGGCCCGTCTCCCACAAAACGCCAGGTTTCCCGCGCGAGGGTGCTAGGTGTGTCCAGAAAATGGTCCCGGACCATCAACACGGCATCCGGATCGTCAGCTCTGTCCGGCGGGATAGGCGCGTGACTGCCTATGGAGCCGACGTGATGGTCCGTCAGCGTAAACGTCATCTCTTCCCGGTTTGGTTGGATGCGTAGGTGCATCTGGGTACGCGTCCCCAGCTTTTCGGGTGCCACCAGCGGTGCGTCCAAGCCCAGACGTTCCGCACACTTCGGCATGTCCCATTGCCACCCCACCCACGCAATGCACCACCCATCACGCATCAGGAACCCATCACCGGGATTGATCTCGTCACTGGGTGTCAGCAGGAACGGCGCCTGATTGAATGAGCGCGGGAGAATGCGGTTGCCGCGATTGGGCACCTCAATCAACAGCGACCCATTGGCATGCGTGAGGTCCTCGGGGAGCAATAACGATACATCGCCGCTGAAGGTGACACGGCCGTTATCGTTCAGCGGCGCCAGGCCAAGGTCTGTAATGCCAGCGTTGGCGGTGTGATTGGGATCCACTTCGTAATGCGCGATCGCCTCGATGCGCTTGTAGGCACCGACGTCTCCGAAAGCCTGCCCATTCGCAAACGACTCCTCCCTGAGGATCTCTAGGTTAACAACTGGCATAGGTCACAAACGCTCCTAACTCACGGAAGAGTTTCACTCTTATCCAAACGACGGCACTACGACGCTACAAACGCTATCATGCACGGTTCTACAGACGAACTCACACTCAGATGAACGACGCCGACCACAATCCGCTACGCAGCAACTTTCAGGCGCAACCTTTCTGGAATCCCACGCACATATACCCACATGAAGTGGGCCAGTCGATCCATCGAATGGATCTGAATGAATGCCCGTTTCCGCCGTCGCCAAAGGTCATAGCTGCCATTGCCGAGGCAGCAAGCGAACTTAATCGTTACCCAGACGGGACCTGCCCGATATTGACCCGGCAGCTGTCATCCAAACTGGACGTCCCAGCGGAGCGCATCTGCTACGGGGCCGGCAGCACGCAGTTGTTAACGTCGATCGCCGAGATTAGCGTGGGACCGGGCCAGCAGTTATTGTCCCCCGAACTCATCTGGCGTCGTTTTGCCGGCGTCTTCGATGTAGTTGATGCCGATCACATCAGCGTGCCGAACAAGCCTGATGGTGCTATCGATGTAGACGCGTTACTGTCCGGTGTTGGCAACGACACGCGGTTGATGGTGGTGCTGACGCCCAACAACCCGACCGGCATCATGTTGTCCAGCGAAGAGTTACAGCGTCTGGCAGTCGAAACTCCCGACAACGTCCTGCTGTTTGTGGACGAGGCTTATTTCGAGTTTGCGGTGCACGCGGGTGGCCCTGATGCATTGGAAGTGCTGCGCGCGCGGCGCGGACCATGGGTCGTTACGCGCACTTTCTCGAAAGCTTATGCACTTGCGGGTCTCCGTCTTGGGTACGCCTTGTGTAGTTCCGAAGAGATGGCAAATGCACTGCGCCTGATAACCAGCACGTTTAATCTGGTTGGCGTGGCTGAAGCCGCGGTGCTAGCCGCTCTCGACGATCCGGATTACACCCGAAAGATTCTGGATGCCAACGCGACTGAACGCACACGCATAATGAAAGGGCTGACGGAGATGGGCCTGGAGCCGATGAACTCGGTAACAAATTTCATCGGCGTTGATGTCGGCAAGCCAGCGGGTGCAGTTGTGCAAGCCATGCGTGAGCGCGGCGTGCGTATTGCGACGTTTGGCTATGCCTCCGCAGGGACTTGCATACGGGTGTCTACCGGCTTCCCTGAAGATACCGACGCCTTCTTGCGGATACTGCCCGATGTGCTGGCCGCCATTTAGCGGCCAATCTCATCACCCGCGCGCACCGACTATCGGAGCCTGTTACAGCCTCTTTACGCTTTTGCTGGGTGTTGTCCGAAGGCAGTCGCGCTCAGGCTCGCTCTTGCAATAGAACTGCGCCTTCCATCAAACGGCGCTGGGTTCTGAACACCGTGATGGACTCCACATCCCATGCGCCGTTTGCGTCACGGCCGACGTTGGCAGCCACTTCCAATACCCCGGACGGTGAACCGATGCGTAGCGTCCCTCCAGCTTGAGGCGCGTTGCCCTGGATGTTTGGAATGCTGTCATCCACCTGTATGGCAGCGGATAAGCACATCGCCCCGGTGCCCGTGACGGCGCGGTGGATACGCTCCATGGATACCATGCGTACTGCTACGTCGTACTCCTTAGCGCGGACCAGTTCGCCGCTCAGCGTGTGATAGTCACGTGGTGCCGAGACCATGGAAACTTTTGGGTTACCCAGTGTGACCCCATCGGGTGTATTGGCCAATCCCATACGCACCCCGGCCAGGCGCCGTATGCGGTCCAGTGTGCCCAGTAGGTTTGGAATGGCCTCCAATGTGTCAGGTAACTCGAGACCGCTGATGCCTACCTGCTCCGCCGCCAGGAAGACTACGGGATTTGTCGCGTCTACCAGTGATACCTTGATTGGACCCACATCCGGCACGTCCAGCGTCTCTGAAACTGCGCCCGAAGGCAGAAAGCTGCCGGTGAATGGTCCACCAGGTCTCAGATACTCCAGCCGCACGGGCGCGCCGGTGCCCGCCACACCAGACATTTCGAACTCACCGGCTTCCACGGTTCTGCCGTCACGCACGGCGAAATGTGCGTGGTAAACCTGCTGCGTGTTGGTGCTGAACACCTTCACTGTTACGTCGCCGTCGGCAACCTGCACCAACCCTTCATCGACTGCGAATGGCCCCACGGCGGAAGACAGATTGCCGCAGGCTTGTGAATAATCCACGACAGCCTGATCCACAGCGACCTGCGCAAACGTGTAGTCAACGTCAGCGTCAGCGCGCGTCGAGCGTTCGATGATGACCGCCTTGGATAGTGACGAGATGCCGCCTCCCATGCCGTTCAATTGACGCTGATAAGGGTCGGGGCTGCCGAGCACCTGCAGAAAGATATCGTCGCGCGCCGACTGCTCGCCTGGCAGGTCACGTTCGTGAAAGAAGACACCCTTGCTGGTGCCACCGCGGATGAAGACGGCGGGAACGCGTCTGGAAGACATCATCAAGCCTTTTAGCGAATCGTTGAGCGCCGCCAGATTATAAGCCTGTTATGCGCCCTTGGACCTGTGCGAGACTAATGTTCGCCACAGGTCATTTAGCAGGTGATTCATCATGGGGATGTCATCCGCGGTGCGCTACATAGCCGGTATCACCGAACGCTACGCGCGGCTCGGGTTTACGCCGTATCGCTGGTACGAAGCTGATAGCGCACCTAGGCTCACAAAGCTCAACGTGCCGTTGCAAGAGGCACACATTGGTGCGCTGACAACGTCCGGCGCTTACGTTGTTGGTCAGGTGGGATTTCACTACAAAGACGATACGACGGTACGCGCGATTCCAAAGTCGACGCCTATATCGGACATGCGATTTGCGCACATCACGCAACGCTACCTGGACAATGCGAAGCAGGACCCCAACTGTGTTTCGCCGCTAAAGGCACTGACACAGTTGGCATCAGCAGGTGAAATTGGTTCCGTTGCCGATGAGATGTTGTCCTGCATGGGGGGAATCTACTCGCAGCGGCGTGTCCGCGAAGAGCTGATTCCAGACCTGCATCAGCGGTTTGCCGATCAAGGCGTTGATGCAGTACTACTTGCTCCGATGTGACCCGTGTGTCACCAGACCGTGAGTCTGGTCGCACGTCATCTTGAGGCCAACGGTATTCCGACCATCATCATTGGGAGCGCGTTGGACATATTGCAGTCTGCCGCACCACCGCGTGCGACGTATCTCGATTATCCGCTTGGTCATACCTGCGGTAAGCCTTTTGATGGCACTGACCATTTGGATATTGTGCGCCGTTCGCTGCGGCAGCTTGAGCTGATCACTACCCCGGGGGACATTGTTGATCTCGGCAATGAATGGGACGACGACGCCTGGCGTGACAAGGCGATGGACCCCAGTGCCTGTGACACGCGCGAGGTCCGCGACGCTACGCCGCAGTATCAGTTTGAACAAGACAGACGGCTCGCGGAAGCGAACCACGCCTGAGGTTTCATGTACGTAGACGTCCACACACATCTTACTCACGCAAGGTTTGCCGAGCAGGTAGATGAGGTTGTGACGCGCGCCGATGACGCTGGCCTGGGTGCCATTGTGGTCAACGGCCTGGAGCCTGAATCCAACCGTCAGGTCCTGGCCATGGCTGAAACGCATGCAGTTGTGCTACCGGCTTTGGGTATCTATCCGATCGATGCGGTATGCAACGACTTGCCGGAAGATTTCGAGTTGGATGTAGCGCGCTTTGACGTAGACGCCGAGATCGCGTTCATCGACGAAATGGCCGCAGCTGGCAGATTGACCGCCATTGGTGAATGCGGGCTCGATGGGCATTGGGTAGGCGAGTCGACATTCGCAGAGCAGGAACGCGTGTTTGAGGCATTAGTCGATGTCGCGATGCGCCACGCCCTGCCCGTCATTATTCACACGCGTAAGCGCGAAGTGCGGGCCGCAGAAATCCTACGCCACCTCGGTGCAACCAAAGTCGACTTCCATTGCTACGGTGGCAAGGTAAAAAACGCGCTCAGGTGGGCACGTGAGGATGGGTGGTGGTTCTCGGTGCCCGCAAACTCCAGGCGCAGCGAAGCGTTCGCGAAGATGTTGCGCGAACTGCCCGAAGAGCGCGTGTTAACAGAGACAGATGCGCCATATCTGTCTCCAAGTCCTGGTACACGGAACGAGCCGGCGAATGTCGTGGGTACGATCGACCATCTTGCCGAGTTGAGAGGATGGCAAACCGATGATGCCCGCGAGCGGGTCTGGCGCAACTTCAACGATTTGTTTGCATCCGCGAACTAGCGCCGTCCTGACGCGAACAAAGCGATGAGGTCCAGCGCGATCGTTGCGCCAGCGAGGGCGGTAATTTCAGAGACATCATACGCAGGCGCAACTTCAACCAGATCCATTCCGCGCACCTGAAGCCCGCTCAGTCCGCGGATGATCTCCCGTGCGTCCGCGGTTGACAGTACACCCACCACCGGCGTGCCGGTCCCGGGTGCGTAAGCCGGGTCCAGGCAGTCGATATCAAACGTCAGGTAACAAGGGCGGTTGCCAACACGAGCGCGAATGTTCTGGATGGTTCGCGTAATGCCGTCGGCGCGCACGCGGTAAGCATCCAGAACTTCAAAGCCGTGCGATTCTTCGTTAACCGTGCGGATACCAACCTGCACGGAGTGATCGACATCGATCAGCCCTTGTTGGGCGGCATGAAAGAACATCGTGCCGTGGTCGATGCGTTCATCCTCGTCGCGCCAGGTGTCGCTGTGTGCGTCGAAGTGAACCAGCGCCAACGGGCCGTGCTTTTCGACGTGCGCTTTCAGTACCGGGTAAGTCGCAAAATGGTCGCCACCAATCATCAGGGTGGCGGTGTCCGTTGCGAGGATCTGCGAAAACTGAGCGGTTATCTGCTCAGGCACACCCTCGGGATGCCCCCAGTCGAACTGCACATCGCCAAAATCGACAACATGTAGATCCTCAAACGGATCGAAGCCCCAGCCGAAAGGCGGACACCATGCGATCATCGCGGACGCTGCGCGCACGGCTCTGGGGCCGAGACGCGCGCCTGGTCGGCTGGTGGTCGCCAGGTCAAACGGAACACCGACCACCGCGATGTCCGCGTCAGCGGTGTGCTTGCTGTAGCGTCGGCGACAGAAACTCAGGGCACCCGCAAACGTTGCCTCACCCAGCGTTCCATAAGGACTCTCGCGCGTGAACGCCAGGTCTCCTTGCTCGTGTTCGACATGCGGGGGTGGGGCGTTGCCGCAGGACGTGCCGTCGGTGGCCATGATGTGTGGTACTCGAATCCAAATCCGGCGTTATTGTATCGACTTGCGCATGTTCCGCACTTAGCGGCATACGGCATGACGGCCCTTGAGGGGATAAGCGGAACGCCTTGACGAGATGACACGTCTACCTGTGGGCGAACATATTCGCCGCTCGATGCTGACACCCGTTATGATCGACCGCTCTACGCGACCGCCTTGGGTTCCACTTAAACGCTACGTTGATGTGCCCACAATTTAATCAGCCGTTTCGCTGTCTGAGCGACGAGCAGCGTGTGCGCCATCTGGATGAGGTCCGCGCATCCATCGATGCATCGGAGCCGTTCTGGATCTTTGGTTACGGTTCGCTGTTATGGCGACCCTGTTACGAAGTGTCCGCAACCCGGGTTGTGACGTTGTCAGGCTTCAGGCGATCGTTGTGCATCTGGACTATTGAAGCCAGAGGCAGCGCTGACTCACCGGGTCTGGGCCTGGGATTGATGCGTGAGGCTTCAGCGGAATGTGTGGGACACGCGCATCGCATCGAACCGGCTCATCATGGTGAGGCACTCGCAGCACTGTGGGAACGCGAGATGTTGACCGGTATCTACCTTCCGGCGTGGGTGAGCGTTGCCGTTGATGGCCAGGCGGTTCACGCACTCACGTTTGTTGTAGATCCGACTCACCCACAATTCGCGGGCGATCTCGATGAAACATCGCAGGCCAAATTCATTGCCTTGGCGGTTGGGGCGCTGGGCACAAACGCCGAATATCTGAGCGCAACCGTAGCCGCGCTAAAAGATGCTGATATTTCAGACCCTTCACTGGAAGCGGTGGATAATGCTGTTCGTGCGCGCTTGTGCGGACGGGCGTAGACGTCGGTCGCTACAACAGAACTTGAGACAGATGTCAGCGGTGATGGGCGGCGTCGCCAAAAGCATATTGCAGCCAAAGCGCGCGACGGAAGTACATCCGCGCATCTGCGCCGACTTCCATGAAGGTTTCCGGTAGCAGGAAATCCGGCTCAGGCGGTCGATGTTCGTTCAACCAGGCTGCGAATTCACGCCGAAACTCTTCCAGATCTTCCATGGTGTCTATCGCGGTCAGAGCGCTGCACGTTATTCGTCCGTGACCCAGCTGGGTTTACGCTTTTCTCGGAACGCCGTAATACCCTCCGTGCCTTCGGCTGACTGGAACATGCGCACGCTCCACTCGCCGGTCAGCTCGAATCCTTCTTCGATGCCAACCGCGGGCACCATGCGCACCAGGCGTTTTGTTTGTACCACCGCGTTGGGACCGCCCAGTCGGATCATATCGACCACTTCCTGCGTCGCGTCAGTCAAGTCGTCCGCAGGCACGGCTCGATGGGCGAGACCATATTCAACAGCCTGGCTGCCAGTAAACCGCTCGCCCGTCAGCATCAGTTTCATACCATGGTGTTTTCCGAGCTTGGGCAGACAGACCACCGAAATGACGGCTGGAATGACACCAATGCGTACTTCGCTGAAGCTGTAAAGCGCGTCTTCGTTTGTGATGATGATGTCGGCCGCGCCGATAAGCCCCAGCCCACCTGCGAACGCATGGCCGTTCACGGCCGCGATGACGGGTTTGCCGCCATTCATGATCTGTCGTAGTACATCCGTATACGGAACCGCGCGTTCGCCATTAATGACCGAGCCTGGCGGGTTCTTGAGATCAGCACCAGCGCAGAACGCGGGACCGTTGCCTGTGATGACGATGCACCGAACATCTTCATCTGCGTCCGCAGCCTTGAGGTGCGCGTACAGTTCGTTGACCAGCACCGCTGATAATGCGTTACGGTTCTGTGGTCTGTTCAGCGTGATCCACGCCGCACCCTGTCGCACTTCGTACCAGGTGTCGTCACTCATCGATTAGTTTTCCTCTGCGTCTGCCAGTTGCACCAGTAACGCGCCGTTTTGTACTTGATCACCCGCTGCAACGCCGAGTTCGGCAACAATGCCAGCCGTGGGTGCCGTGATGCGGTGTTCCATCTTCATGGCTTCAAGAATCAAGAGCAGCTGACCACTTTCAACCCTGTCTCCTTTAGCGACGTAAGTTGCCATGACGTTTCCAGGCATGGGCGCGATCAGGCCACCTGAGGTGTCGCCATCTCCCGTTTCCGGAAAGCGCGAGAGTTCAACCAGTTCGACCGCGGCCGAATGTGTATGCGTGTACCAGATGTTGTCATGCCGCGTCAGTTCAACACGCATACGCCGTCGATCAAGCGTCAACGTGATCCCATCGTCGTCGCGTGACACCACTTCGACCGTGCAGGTGTGAACCCCGCAACTGACATCAAAACGCCCGCTGCGCTGACGTCGATAGCGCACGTGAATCCGTGAGTCGCCCGTTTCAAACACAACAGTCTCAGGGGGCATCCGCGAGTTACGCCATCCGCTTGGCAACGTCTTCAAAGCGCTCGCCTTCGCACGTCGGTCATGTTGTGCGGCCAACGCCGCGGCAACGGCGGCCGCGTGCACGTCCTGCTCCGTTGCAGGTCGGCTACGCGGTGGGTTCACGCGCTCGATAAAATCCGTGGTGGTATCGCCATTCAGGAATTCAGTTGTACGCAGCGCCGCAACGAGAAAATCGCGATTGGTTGTCAGCCCCTGAACACGCGTCGTCTCCAACGCGCGGGCGAGCTTCAACGATGCCTCGCGCCGCGTTGGCGCGTGTGCAATCACCTTGGCTAGCATCGGGTCGTAGTTGATGCCAACCTCACTACCTGCCTCGATCCCAGAATCGTAACGCACGGCAATTGATGGCGATTCCGCCCATGCGACTACCGTTCCGGCGGCAGGTAGAAAGTCGTGCTCCGGATCTTCTGCGTACAGCCGTGCCTCAACCGCGTGCCCGTCAATCTTCAGCATCTCCTGCGTGACGCTTAGCGCCTCACCCTCGGCGATACGTAGTTGTTCGCGTACCAGGTCAAGGCCCGTGATCTCTTCTGTGACCGGGTGTTCCACCTGCAGTCGCGTATTCATCTCCAGAAACCAGAATTCATCTTCGGCCAGTAGAAACTCGACGGTGCCCGCCGAGGTATAGCCGATGGCTTGCGCCGCGCGCACGGCTGCGTCCCCCATGGCCGCGCGGATAGTAGGGGTTACCGCGGATGATGGTGCTTCTTCGATCACTTTCTGGTGCCGTCGTTGCACGCTGCATTCGCGCTCGAAACAATGCACTACGTTCCCTTGGTGATCACCGAGGACCTGAATTTCCACGTGGCGCGAAGCGGATAACCATCTTTCGAGGAAAACGGTGTCATCGCCAAATGCCGTGGCAGCTTCGCGTTTGGCGCCCGCCACGGCTTCAGACAATGCCTCTTGATCCTCAACAATGCGCATGCCCTTGCCACCGCCGCCGGCAGAGGCTTTGATCAGCACCGGATAACCAACATCGTTGGCGAGAGCTGCGATATCCGCATCGGCAGTGACCTCAGCCGACGGCAGCGTTGGGACGCCAGCTTCCCGCATCAGTTCTTTTGATGAAAGCTTGTCACCCATCTTCGCGATCGCATCGGCCGATGGCCCGACCCAGACCAAACCAGCCGCCGCAACGGCGGCAGCGAAGGCGGCATTTTCGGACAAGAATCCATAACCGGGATGTATGGCGTCAGCGCCCGTCAGAGTCGCGGCTTCTATGATCTTGTCCTGCGCCAGATAGGTCTCTGCCAGCGTCTGACCTTTGAGGTGCAATGCCTCATCCGCCGCGCGTACGTGCGGCGCGTTGGCGTCGGCATCCGCATAGACGGCGACCGTGCTGATGCCCATGGCATGTGCGGTGCGCATGATGCGTCGCGCAATTTCCCCTCGGTTGGCAATCAGGAGTTTGCTGATGGGACGTGTCATGTCGTTCATTCTGGTCCCCCGCTTACATCCGCCAGACGCCGTACCCGCGGGCGCCTTCTATGACTTCGTTGGCACAAGCGGAGAGGACCATACCCAGTACGGTACGCGTGTCTCGCGGGTCGATCATGCCATCGTCGGATACCCGCGAGGTGGCATACAAGCCGAGTGACCGCTCCTCAGCCCAGTATTCAACATGTGCCGCGCGTTTTGCATCAGCTTCTTCATCGAACGGCACACCACGCCGCGTTGCGGCGGCGCGTTGGACGATGCTCATGACTCCGGCCATCTGCCGCGGGCCCATGACAGCGATCTTCGCCGTTGGCCAGATGAACGAAAAACGCGGTCCAAACGCGCGCCCGCTCATGCCAAAGTTGCCTGCGCCGTAAGACGCGCCGACGATGATCGAGATATGCGGCACCGTCGAATTCGAGACAGCATTGATCATCTTGGAGCCGTTCTTGGTGATGCCGCCTTGTTCGAAGTCGGTGCCGACAATGTAGCCCGTGATGTTATGCAGAAACAGAATCGGGACATCGATCTGATTGCACAGTTGAATGAACTGCGCAGCTTTCTCTGCGGCCTCGCTGAAGAGTGTGCCGTTATTACCCAGGATGCCAATGGGATAGCCGTGCACCGATGCCCAGCCACACACCAATGTTGGCCCGTAGAGTGGTTTGAACTCCTCGAACCGCGAACCGTCCACGACACGCGCGATGACTTCACGCATGTCAAACGGGATGCGCAGGTCCTTGGCGACGATGCCGAGCAGTTCTTCGGGATCATGGACGGGTTCGTCCGGTGGTCTGGTGGGTTCCGGTCCACGCTTACGCCAGTTGAGATGCTCGATTACCTCACGACAACGGCGGATCCCATCGTGTTCGTCTTCCGCCAGGTAGTCCGCCAGACCGGATACCGTAGCGTGCATCTCCGCGCCGCCGAGCGGCTCTTCTTCCGCGTCCTCGCCCGTGGCCATCTTGACGAGCGGAGGGCCGGCAAGAAATACCTTGGATTGCTTCTTGATGAAGATGTTGTAGTCACTCATGCCGGGCTGGTACGCGCCCCCTGCGGTCGAGTTCCCAAACACCACGGAGACAGTTGGAATGCGCATCTTCGAGAGTTCGGTAATTTCGTAGAACAGACGGCCCGCCTCCGCGAAGTGGCCCGTTTCCCGACGCATGGCAGCTTCTGGATCGTCACCGCTGGCGCCGCGTAGGTCCGCACCCGCGGACTCTACAAACTGTACGTAGGGCAGGCGGTTCTCGCGGGAAATCTGCAAGCCGCGCATCAGCTTCTTGGAATTGAAGTCATTAAACGCGCCGGCCCGCACCGAAGGGTCGTGTCCGAGTACCAAACATTCGACTCCGGAGATGACGCCGATGCCTACGATAAACCCCGAGCCGACGGTGAAATTGGAGCGCCACGCCGCCAGCGGCGAGATCTCCAGAAAAGGCGAATCGCGATCGAGCGCCAATGCGATGCGTTCACGTATGGGCAGCTTGTCCCGTTTGCGCAACCGGGCCATCGCTTCCTCGCCGCCGCCTTTTTCGACTTCTTCCAGCAATGCTTCGATCGTGTCCAACATCTCCAACATATCGTTGCGATTTTGCAGGTATTGCTCATCACGAACGTTCAATCTGGACGTCAGCGTTTGCATGGATGCTCCCTATCTCAAGGCGCCGCGAGCGCGCCATCAATTCTCGAAACCGGTGAGAGTATGCTTGAATGTGGCGAACTGGATCGAGGGGAAATGACAACCATGAAGCTTTGGCATTGCGCCAATGCGCGTTCGTTCCGAGCGCTGTGGGCGCTCGAGGAGATGGGCCTCGACTATGAACTTGAGGTGCTGCCGTTTCCGCCACGTGTCTTCAAGAAGGACTATCTGAGTATCAATCCACTCGGCACGATTCCTTATCTGGTGGATGGTGATACGCACATGACGGAGTCATCGGGCATCTGTCTTTACCTGGTCGAACGTTTCCAGCGCTACGAACTGGGTTTGAAAGCGGACCACCCGGAGTACGGTGACTATCTGAACTGGTTGTTTCACAGCGACGCTACCCTGACGTTTCCGCAAACGATCTATTTCCGCTATGACCGGCTGGAACCACCGGAGCGACGAAATCCGCAGGCCGCCGAGGACTATCGCAAGTGGTATCTCGCCAGGCTGCGGCGCCTCAACAAACACCTGGAGTCGCGCGAGTTTCTGGTTGCCGGCCGCTTCACTGTGGCTGATATCGCGATTCACTACGCACTGTTTTTTGGCGAGTCCCTGGGACTTGCAGACGACTACGTGCCGCCGGTGCGCGAATACCTCGAGCGGCTTAAACAACGCCCCGCGTTTATCCGTGCGCAGTCTGCTCAGGCAGAACACGCGCCTGCTGAACAATGAGCAGACGCTGGCGCCAACGGCCGCCTGGTTCAAACTGGGGCGAGTTCGGGGACGACGATCAACTGGGTCGTTTGAATTACCTGACTGACGAGAACACGGCGTTGGCGGCGAGAGAGATCCAGGTAGGCAAGCGCTTCTGTCTGAGCCTGCCCCTGGATGTGCCTGCTACAGACGCCACCAATCCAAGGCGCAAGCCGCCCATTCTGAAGCCGGTCATTCGCGATGGGCTTACGGTATTCAATCTCCCGATCGAGAATTTTGACCCGGGCAATACGGGTGTCGTCAGTGATGACGCGGTCTTGTTGTACAACCAACACTCGTCGCAGTGGGATGCGTTTGCACACATGGGCGCGTTGTTCGACGCAGACGGTGATGGCGTAGCCGAGCCTATCCAATACAACGGCTTCAGCGTCTTGGACGAGCACGGCGATGCGCGGTTCGGCGAACTGGGTGCGTGGCACCTTGGCATCGAACATATGGCCAGGCATTGTGTGCAAGGCCGCGGGGTCATGGTAAACCTGTGTCAGCATTACGGATTTATGTCGCACGCGGTCAGTTATGACGACTTGATGCGTATCCTTGATACGGACGGGGTAACGGTGGAGCAGGGGGACATCGTCTGCCTTTACACCGGTTACGCAGACAAACTTCTTGAACTCGGCGCTGACGTCGCAGGCGACCTGCCGCACACACATTGTCCCGCTTTTGATGGTCGCGACGAGCGGTTGCTCAATTGGATCACGGATTCGGGGCTCGCCGTATTGGTGTGTGATAACCGCGCGGTCGAGTTTGAACATGGCCCGGTACCTGTCGGCAAGCGCGGACCGGGTCTGCCACTACATGAGCACTGCCTGTTTAAGCTGGGCATCCATCTGGGCGAGATGTGGTATCTCACGGAACTCGCCGAATGGCTGCACGCCAATGGCCGCTATCGCTTTTTCCTGACGGCGCCGCCGCTGCACATGCCCGGCGCGGTCGGCTCACCTGCCAACCCTGTCGCGACGGTATAGGGCGCATGAATACTGACAAACGATTTCTCGCCCGAATGTACGAACTGGACGAGACCGCTGGTGCGGACGAGGTGCGCGCGATCTACGACGAATGGGCGGAGGCTTATGACGAGGAACTGGTTGCCGAGCATGGGTACGCGATGCCAGCGCGCGCTGCATCAGTGATGGCCCGGTTCAGTGAGGACAAGTCGGCACCTGTTCTTGATATCGGCTGCGGCACCGGACTCTCGGGTGTCGCGCTCAAGAACGCGGGCTTCGCCACGATCGATGGATGTGACCTGAGTCCTGGCATGTTGGCCAAGGCAGAGATGACAGGGGTCTATCAACGCCTGTTCGAAGCCAATCTGGTAGAGCCCCCGATCGATGTCGCGGATGCGCAGTACACGCAGATTACGGTTGTCGGCGCGTTCTCCTACGGTCATCTCGACGCGAATGCGGTACACGAGGTTTTGCGGCCATTGAAGACCAGTGGTGTTGTTGTGCTGACAACCAACGATCACTTCTACGCTGACGGGACCCTGGCAGCGAAGCTGAAAGAGGTCGAGTCAGCGGGGCTGGTCGAGATCCTGCTGAGTGAACACGGCGCCCACATCCCGGGTAAGGATATCGAAGGCTGGGTTTTCGGGTTACGTAAGCTGGCGGAATAAGGGGCTACATTTGTCCCGCCGTCGCGTCGGCAAACTCATCCAGATAGTTTGGATCGCCAAAACGAGAGGGCAGTAACGCATCGGCGTACGAAGGTAAAGTCGCGCCCATGATGTGATTCGCAATCAGTTCGCCGCCAGCGCAACTGGTCATGATGCCGTAGCCGGAGTAAGCCGCGTTGACGTAAGCGCCCTCCACCGGCAGCGGACCTACCAGCGGTCGATTCTCCGGTGTCTTGCAGTAGTAGCCGCCATCTACCTCAGTTTTGGGCAGTGCGTCCAGGTAGGCATTCATGCCTGGCAACATACGCGAAATGCCGCGGATGATGATTTCAGGCATATGTGGGTCCCAAGCCATCGGGAAGGTGGGCGCAGCTTTGTGGACGTCGTAGGTCCACAACATCAGCGCGTAGTGATGCCCGGCAGCGCCGGTGGGGCGTCCGTGCACGCCGCCGGGAAACTCGTCCAACAGGTAGCGCATCGAGGTGTCTTCCGCCAACGCTTCCCGCTCTTCATCGCTCCACGGCAGGCGCACAGGGTCCATCCACAATACCAGCGGCGAGTCCGCCGGCATGCCGTTCTTGGTATCGCGCAGAACCACCTTCACGTGTCCTTCGCAATACACGGGCAAGTCGAGACCCAGCAACTGCCCCACATCGTGCAGGTACGGTCCGGGTGACAACACGAGGCGCTCGGTGTTGATGGTATGTTCGCCTTGTTCGCCGGCGATGGTGACACCCGCCACGCGACCGCCCGCGCGATCTACCTGTACAAGCTTGCCGGAGACGATGCGCGCGCCTGCGGCCCGTGCCTCTTCCAGGTACCAGGCGCCGAGCTGCTGCGCGGTCAGCCAGCCGCACCGTCGCACATGCAGAAGTCCTTTGGTGTCTTTGCTGAATCCCGGGAAGTGTTGCTGGATGAGCTTTGGATCGGTCAGCAAGTCGATGCCGGCCGGGCTGTTCTCCCATCCGCTTTCGGTGTGTGGGATGTAGCTGGTCGTACTGGCACCATGTTCGCGTAGATCCCCACTTCCAAGTGCTGATCCTGCTTCGGCCTGCGCGCGTAGCGCCTCGACACCTGTGTCCAGGCCGGTGGCAAAGACGTAGCCGCGCCTTGCCATCGCGATGCGGTTGTTGGTGCGCCTCGCGATGTTTTCCAGCAGATCAATGCTGCGATTGGAGAAGTCGACCATCGCCGAACCGGGGCCTGGCCACCAGTTGCGATAACACTCCGTTGATTTGTCGCTGGTCAAGCTGAGGGGTGGGCCCTCGTCAACCAGGCAGACGTGCTTCTGTCCGTGCTCAACAGCCAGGAAATACGCTGCAGCCGCGCCGGCAATACCGGCGCCGCAGATGACGACGTCCGCATCAGAGCGGACGCTCACGCAATCTCAAACTTATCGCGCTTGACCTTCATCATGTCCATTCCCTCCACGCGTATCAGGCGGGTTTCGCCTTCGCGCGACGGCGAATGGACGTCGCCGATGTTGTAGAGGTAAGCATCGCCGCGCTTCAGCGTGTAGGTGCGATCGGCTTTGACGAGCCCAGGCTCGCCGTTCTCCGGCTTCTTCAACACGGTCCAGTCAGTCATCGACGTTTCGCCAGCCGCCTGACCATAAACTGCCCAGCTGGGTCCATGATCGTGCGGATTGGAGTGTTTGGCTCCACGGTAGACGTGCGCCAGGATGCAGAAGCCGAAGTCCGGATCTTCGTAAATGATCTTGCGGTCAGGTGCATCGTCCGCACCCAGATGCTCGCTGACGAAATTATCGTCGTTGCAGGCTTTCTTGATGCAGTCGCGCACTTGCGCGCGCCCGTCGGGGCCATCGTTTTGTTGCAACGCCGCTTTGCAATCGGCAGCGAGCTGTTCAAGCGTATATGCCATGGTCCTGCTCCCAGAGTGTGGTCTGTTAAAGACGCATGCGGAAGTCGTTCTTACCGGATACGTCCTCTCCACGCATAAGATACAACGTGCGATCGGCGTGGTTGTAGATGAGTTTCATATCGCGCGTCTGCTGATCCGCGATGTCGCGATCAAATACTGATGTTGTCGGCATGTAGCGCAAGGTCATCCCGCGGCGAGAGTCTGACGACGTGTTGGCCTCTGAGCCGTGCACAATGAAGACATCGTGTAACGCCATCTGCCCCGCCTCCAGTTCCAGGTAGAACGCCTTGTCCTCGTCATACTCTTCCGGACCCAGTTCCTGATTGAGCGTCAGCCCTTCAGCCTCGTTCATGTGATGCTTTCGCAGCTGTCGCCGCTGATGTGAGCCGGGCATGTATTTGAGGCAGCCGTTCTCCCGCGTCGCGTCATCTATCGCGATCCATACTGTGCAGGTTGCAACCGGACGGATAGGCCAGTACTCGCCGTCTTGATGCCACGGCGTCTTGTTGCCGTTGAGTGCAGGTTTCGCGAAGAAACTCGAGTTCCACAACGCGAAGTTGGGGCCGATTACCTGCTCGACCATGTCGAGAATCTGAGGGTTGCGCGCGTAGTTCAGGAAACTCAAGTCCCACGCCAGCAGCTGCGGGCAGTAATCGCGAAACTTCGGGTGTTTGTCCAACAGTCGGTCGTGCGCAGCGCGAATGCCCTCAAGGGTCTCTTCCGAGAGTCGATAGTCGGGAACGACGTAACCGTCTTCGTGGTACTGCTGGACTTGTGTTTCGGTCAGCATGATGGACTTCCCTCTGGTGCAGGCCGGGTCTGGAGCCAGCTCAGATGCCGAGCTCAAGCAGAGTGCGCCCGTCCAGTCGACCAGACGCGCTGAGTCCGGCCGAACGCTGGAACGCTACAAGTGCTTCCCGGGTTCGGTTGCCCCAGACCCCGTCTACGGGACCTGGTTTGAAACCGAGTCGCGTCAGTCGTTGTTGCACGCCGCGCATCGTCTCTTTGGCCCACCCGTTGCTTGAGGGCACCGTCGCAGACAAGCGCGGCACCCGTCTGAATCCACGTACCTGGGGTCCATTGCGGGTGAAGCGAATCGTGCCGCCGTTGTCGCCGGTCATGAATTCGCCGGCCGGGGTCTGAAAACGCATGCCGGCTCGCTCGAAACGCCAGCGTATGCCGACGGCCGTAGGCGCCGGGTAAGGGATCCGACCGGGTTCCGCGACAAACGGCACGGTACTGTCTGGCGTGACGGATACGACGCCGTTGGTGATCGATGCAATGGTGATGGTCATGGGCTCGCGCAGCTCAATCCACTGCTCTGACGCAATAAATGGCAGGTCAAACGGACAACCGTTCAAGTTCACGACGGGTACGGCAGCAGGCGTAGCCCCACCCGCTTTGGCCGCGTCCTGTGATCCGAGCGGACAGGAGAACTGGGCTGTCCCGTTGCGGCCACGTACGGCGCGCGAACGCGCAACGTCGGGACCAAACTGACGTGCGGAATAACTGGCCAGCTCGGCCAGCGAAGGTGGCGAATCCAACAGTACAAAACCCGAGAAGTCGTAGCGTACGACCGACTTAGCGGCAACGATGTTCGGCAAAATCAGACTGGCGCTGGCCGCAGTCAGTATGACGCGGCAAATCGCGCGAGCCCAGTTTGAGCGCGCGGGCATGGAAGCCTCCTACGTTGGCGACCGCGGATTAGGTTTCCGCTTGTGTGTGGCTACCCGTGACGGATCAATCCTTAAGAGCAGATCTACTAAAGATTAGCTCTAAGGTGGCCGGATGCAAAGTTTGTGACTGTGCGGTGTGCGCCTGGCTCAGGACCGCAAATATCTCGCTCAAGAGTGCAATCGATCGCCCGGTTGCGGGGGTGAGCGGGTAATCTGTGGTGCTCGACATCAAGGCGGAGAATGGAACGGTGCAACATCGTGTCATATCGGCAGACTGCCATATCGACCTCATCTGGCTGCCGCCAGATCTGTTCACGAGTGAGGCGCCAGCCGCGCTCAAAGAGCGCATGCCCTACGTAGAGGAACGTGAGGATGGCTTGCGATGGGTCAGTCGGGGTGGTGCAGATTTTGGTCTCGTGAACGGTATGGGTTCAGCCGGGCGACCCTATGTACCCGGCCAGATCCAGCGCTCCGACAGAATGGCGGCCACCGGTCTCTACGACGACGGCAAACGCGGCATCCGACGTCTGACCGACCCCGATCTTCGGGTCAAAGACCAGGACCTGGACGGTGTTCAGGGCGAGGTTCTGTACGGCATTTTGGGCTCCAGCGCGCGGTTGGGGGACCAGGAGGCCGGCGACGCGATGCTGCACATCTACAACCGCTGGTTGGAGGGGTTTTGCGCGACGCACCCTGAGCGTTTTGCCGGAATCGCCTGCGTCTCCAACAGTGATATGTCCGCGGCGGTCGCCGAGATCGAACGCATTGGCAGGAATGGTGTGCTGAAAGGCGTTGAGATCCCGTGTACGCCAGATATGCGGCCGTTGTTTGACCCTCACTGGCATCCGCTGTGGAAGGCCGCGGAAGAGGCGAATCTACCGCTACACCTGCACACCATAGGTGGCAAGAAGCCGGACTTTGAGGGGCTGCCCCCGTTGCAGGCCAGGCAATCGTTTGCGGTGTTCCTGACGGGGTTTCAGGTTGCGATGTCGCGCTTTTTGATGGAAGCCATCTATGGCGGCATTTTTGAGGTAGCGCCGCGTCTCAAGCTGGTGTTTGGCGAGTCGGGGATTGGCTGGATTCCCTATATCCTCGAGCACATGGATCTCGAGTGGGAAGAGCAGTTTCAGGATCTGACGCTGACGATGAAGCCGAGCGAATACTGGCACCGCAACTGTTATGCGACCTATCAGAGTGATCGGGTCGGCGTTAAGTTGCTGGAGGAACTCGGCGAGGACAACATCATGTGGGGTAGCGATTTTCCGCACCCTGATGGCGTCTGGCCGGATTCGCAGGAGTTCATCGAGCGCGAGGTAGGGCACCTGCCCGAAGCAGTCCGACAAAAGGTCGTGTGCGACAACGCGAAGCGGTTGTACCGGTTTACGGGCTAGGCCCGCAGTATTTCAGGCTTCGCGCGACCAGGACAGGGTGTTGTTGACTGCGGGGAGTGGGGAGTCAGGCTCCCCGCTGCTCTTGCGGCGATCGTCCACAAACTTGAACAGCTTCTCGCCCAACCTCTGGCGTGTGAGCGGCTTGCTCAGGAAGTCGTCCATGCCAGCTTCCCGGAAGCGCTCGCGGTCTGTGTCAAGGGCGCTGGCGGTAAAAGCGACTATGGGCACCGGGGTGCAGCCAGCTTCGCGTTCGGCAGCTCGAATGAGAGAAGTGGCGGCAATTCCATCTACCACAGGCATCTGACCGTCCATGAAGATGACGTCATAGTGCTGGCGTGTCGCCGCATCGACCGCTTCCTGTCCGTTGAGGGCGAGATCCGGGGTAACCCCCCGTAGCTTTAACATGCCCAGGGCAACCTGCCGGTTGGTGGTGTCGTCTTCCGCCAGCAACACCCGTGCCGCAATCTCTTGGCTGGCTTCCGTGCGGCGCGTGCTCGGGGGAGGCGACTGTGAGCCGAGGACCTGTTGCAGCCCCCGGTATAACTGTCTTCTTGCGACGGGTTTTGCCAGGGTGAGGTTGGCCAACGGTATCCGCGCGGCGGAGCCACACGGGAGAATCGCCACCAGCGGCAGCGTGCCCAGGTCGGGCAACGCCCGGATCTATTCTAGCGCGGAACCGCGCGAATCCCGTAAATCGCAGCCGACCAAGGCGAGCTTGTACGGCTCGCGGTTGGAGGTCGCGAGCATCTGCAAAGTCTGCTGTGTAGTTGCGGCCGAGTGCGCCACAAACCCCCAGGACCGCAGCAACTTACAGGTGAAGCGCGTGAACGTGCTACTCGCGCTTGCAACCAGCACACGACCTCCGCGAAAAACGTTCCGTTCACCAACAATCCCGGGTTCGTGAGAGAATCCGAGCGGTAACGTGACGGTGAAGGTTGTACCAACGCCGACTTCACTTTCCAGTGCGATGGACCCATCCATCGCATCAACGAGCGCCTTGCAGATCGTCAGCCCCAGGCCCGTACCGCCGTATTTTCGTGTCGTGGAAGAATCCGCCTGAGTGAATGGCTTGAACAATCGCGAGCGTTGCGCTTCGCTGATCCCTATCC
>MDTA01129822.1_pt1 | contig 22604 bp, 21 predicted proteins | sample 811151 | NCBI WGS metagenome assembly MDTA01 (sample SAMN05326648, study PRJNA326480) | marine metagenome | isolation source: seawater | place: Indian Ocean: South | collected 2010
TGGGCGTGATAAGAATTGAACTTATGACCTCTACGATGTCAACGTAGCGTTCTACCACTGAACTACACGCCCAAAAATTTATTTAATCCCATATTTTTTTAAAGAATTTATAGAAATCATTATTAATGACAATAAATTTTTCCAAATTCCATAATTTAAATATTTTTTATTAATTTTCCAAAGATATAATAAATTTTTAATTTTCTGACTTGATCTAGAATTATTTAAAATTCTATAGTATGCAGAATTTGAGTTAAATTTATGCGCTATGTGACCAAATTTTAATATTTCGCATTTAAAAAGATAATCCTCGAGTTTTCTTATTTTTTTAAATTTCAAATTATCAAGTATATTTCGACAAATTATCATTGTAGTTGTATTGATTGAGGAATTTAGTGTGAATTCATTTAAATCAAAAGTTTCAGCTATTTTAGTTGGTTTCATAAACTTTTTAGATACGTCATTTTGAGAAAATGGAGTATAATCTGTAAAAGTAAAAACATAGTTGTTTTGGGTCATGAAATTAATTTGCTCTTCCAATTTATTCTTTTTCCAATAATCATCGGAGTCCATAAAAGCAATATATTCTGAAGAAGAAATTCGAATCCCAAGATTTCTACAAAAACTCGGGCCCATATTTTTTCGAAGTTTATGTATATTTATATTTTCATATTTCTCAAAATTTTTTAAAATCCTCTGTGAATTATCTTGAGAATTATCATCTATTATATACAGCTTCCAAGCCTTGTGACTCTGATTTAGAATAGAATTAATACACTCTTCTAAATACTTAGCCTTATTATAATTAGGTAAAATAATATCTACTGTCTTTAAATTCACTTAATGTATCAATTAAAATTTAGAATTATTTCATTATACTGATTAAACATTATAATATTTTTTATACCAGTTAACAAATTGATTCAGTCCATCTTTTAAATTAGTTTTAGGATTAAATTTTATATATTTTTTTAATAAAGCGGTATTTGAAAATGTTTTTTCTACATCGCCTTTTTGAAGTCCTAGATAATTTCTTCTAGCTTTTTTATTCAAAATATCTTCTAAACATTCTATGAGATAAATAAGTCTTTGTGGTTTTGAATTACCAATATTAAACAATTGAAATTTTTTGTTATTTTTTTTCTTTACTAAATTAAACATAGCGGTTGTTAGATCTTCAATATAAGTGAAATCTCTTTTGTGTTTACCATAATTGTAGATGTCTATTTTCTTGTTTTTTAAAATATTTTTTGTAAATTTAAATATCGACATATCTGGCCTTCCCCAAGGACCATACACAGTAAAAAATCTTAAACCAATGCAATTTATTTGATACAACGAAGAATAAGCATGTGCCATAACTTCATTTGATTTTTTTGTTGCAGCATAAAACTGTATTGGAAAGTCTGTAGAATCTTTTTCTGAAAACCTTTTTTTATTTAAATTCCCATATACACTACTTGAACTTGCAAAAATTAGACTCCCAATTTTAAATTTTCTACAACATTCTAAAATATTGAAAAAACAATTAATATTATTCTTTAAATATTGTTCAGGATAAATTAAAGAATAACGGACACCCGCTTGCGCTGCTAAATGTATTATTTTTGAGGGTTTATATTTTTTTAAAATATTTTCCAGCTTATTTTTATTATTGAGATCTAATTTAAAAAAAATAAATTTTCTCTTATTTGAAGAACAAAACTTTCTAATATTGTTAATTCTATCAATTTTAAGTTTTCTGCTATAATAATTATTAATATTATCTATACCAATTACTATATACTTTTTTTTCAATAATCTTAAAGCTATGTGATATCCAATAAATCCCGCGCACCCTGTTACTAAAATTATTTTTTTCATACAATATTTTTTATAAATGTTTTAAATAATAATGGCTTATTTATATTTTTTAACAATTCAACAAAAGTCAATTTTTTGTTAGTGAAAAAATCGTTCTTACCAAGATTTTTCCCGTAGATATACCCCAGCATTTTGTACTGATTTTTAAAAATTTTAACATTGCTAAATTTTTTGAGCTCGATATCCAGACTTTTAGAAAATTTTTTAAATTTTTTGAAATATTTAAAATTATAGAAATTTAATGCGACTAAGATTGCGTATATTATTTGATTTTTAAATTTATTTTTTTTTGATTTTGTTTTGTGAACTCTGTAATAAACTAGTTTTGATTTTAAATTAGCAATTTCTCCAAAATTTATTAATTTCGTCCACAAATCGTAGTCTTGGCTATATTCAAAAAATTTATCATATTTAAGTTTTTTTTTTAAGAATTTGTAGTTTAACATAACTGAAGAGTGAATAATGCAATTACAAAAAAGAAGTCTATCTTGAATATCGTTATGCGAAAATCTCACAAACTTAATATTTCCAATTTTTGTATTATTTTCATTTATCAAATAGCCATTGGTTCCGCATAAAATTTTTTTTTTAAATTTCTTAGATTTTTTTTTAAACCAATTAATTTGATGTTCAAATCTTTTTTTATTGCTTATATCATCAGAGTCTTGACGAGCGATAAAATCACCTTGCGCTTTACTTATTCCATAATTGAGTAATTCTGACAAATTACCTTTAGTTTTTTTAAAAACTTTTACTCTTTTGTCTTTTTTTTTGTAATGAAATATTTTTTTATTTATCATCTCATTTGAGGTATTGCTTATTATAATTAATTCAAAATTTTTGTAAGTTTGGTCTAAAATACTCCCAATGGATTGATCTAAATATTTTAAGTCCTTATTAATCGGTAAAATGCAGCTTATTTTTTTTTTCACAATTTTATTTAAACATTTTTTTTAGATCGTAAATATATCCGTTTTTATTTATCAGTTTTAAAAAATACTCTTTTGTCATACGCTTAAAAATATCATGGTCTACGGCCATTATAATTATGTCATATGAATTTTTTTTTAATTGACTCACAAGTTTTAATTTATGTTCTCTAAGAACTTTATTTTTATCAATTAAAGGATCAAAAATATGTAAAATAATATTTTTTTTATTAAGTTTTGTGAAAAGTTTAAAAACTCCTGTATTTCTAAAATCAGCACAATTAGCTTTAAAAGCAAATCCACAAATAAGAATTTTGTATTTTTTTGACTTTTTTAATCCATGTAATATTTTTTTAGCATGATAATTAGACATTCCTTCATTTATTTTTCTTGCTTGTAAAATTAATTTTGGATTAAATTTTTTCTTTTTTGCCAGGTAAGTCAAATAATAAGGGTCAACTCCTATACAATGACCTCCGACTAAACCTGGTTTAAATTTTAAAAAATTCCATTTAGTTGAAGCTGCTTCTAAAATTTGAGGAAAATCTACATTTATTTTTTCAAATAACTTTGCAAGTTCATTCATTAAAGCTACATTTACGTCTCTCTGAATATTTTCAATTATCTTAGCTGACTCAGCGATAATAACTTTTTTTACTTTAAAAGTGCCAGCGCTTATAATTTTTGAGTAAATATAATTTATTTTATTTAGAGTTTTTTCATTAGAACCTGAGACAATCTTTGTTATTTTTTCAATGCTCTTATTTTTGTCACCAGGATTAACTCTTTCTGGTGAATATCCGTAAAAAAAGTCTTTATTAGATTTTAAAGATGTCAGTTTTTCAATTAGGGGGATACAAATGTTTTCAGTAGTTCCAGGGTAGACTGTTGACTCATAAATTACAATATCGTTCTTTTTTAAAAAACGAGCTACGGTTTTTGATGCTGAAAGTAAATTTCTTAAGTCAGGTAAATTATTTTTATCAACCGGTGTTGGTACTGTAATTATAAAAATATTACAATCTTTAAGAATATTTTTATTACTTTCAAACACACATTTGCTTTTATAAAAATTTATATCTTTATTAGTATCTTTATTTTGTTTTAGTGTTCTTACACGAGTTTTATCTAGATCAAACGCAAATGTTTTAAAGTGCTTGGCACAAGCAAGGGCCAAAGGTAAGCCAACGTAGCCAAGACCTATGATGCCTATTTTAATGTTTTTACTTTTCATGACAATTTACTTAAAATTTTTATTTCTTGATTTAAAAAATGATTAATAGAATTAAATTTTAACACTCTTTTTCTGGATAATATGCCTAAAAATTTATATTTATTTATATTATCAAATATTTCATTCAATTTAGATCTTAGATCTAAAGGATTATTAACGATTAGACCAGTTTTATTATTTTTGATTATATTTCTAATGCCGTTAACATTTGTTCCTAGACAAATAAGTTGGCACGACATCGCTTCTAATAATGATTTTACGTTACCCTCATTTTTTGAACAAATTACATAAACGTAATACGAGTTAAAATATTTTGGTAAATCTTTATTATTTTTTTTTCCTAAAAAATTTATTTTAACTTTATTTTTTTTAGCAAATTTAATAAGGTTTTCTTTTTCTGTCCCTGCGCCAATAATATCGGCTTTTATATTTGTCTCTTTTAAAGCTTGAATTAAAAATTTAATATTTTTTTCTTTGGATAATCTTGAAACTAATAGAACTCTTCTATCAAATTTTTTTTTTTTAAATTTAAAAAAAGAATTTGTATCTACAAAATTCTCAACTACTTTTATATATTTTTTTTTATAATTTAAAATCGTATTTTTTAAAATGTAATTTTTGATTTCATGGCTGCTAACGCTGAAATATTTACCAAAGTTATAAATAATGAAAGACAAAAATTTATATAAGATTATTGATTTCGTATTAGATTTTACAATTTTAAAAAGAATATTAGGCTCCCACCCTATTCGAAAATAAATCTTTTTATTTAAAATGAATGAAGCTACCAACCCACTTAATCCACTACTTAATTGATTAACTTTAATAATTTGAAATTTTTCTTTTCTCAGTAAGAGTGTTGGTATTATAATATTATATAAATTCCTAAGTAAAAAGTTTTTCGGTTTAATAAGATTTTCATATATTGGGATAATTCTAATCCGATTTTTAAGTGTTAAACCAATTGATTTGTCTTTTTTATCACCATACGTTAAAAAAATTAAATTGTAATTTTTTTTAAGTAGTTTTTTATAATAGTTAATTTCTCTTACTAGTATACCAGATCTCTTCCAATCCAAAAGAGTAGTATCATTTGAGAAAAATAAACAAAGGGTCTTTTTCATAATTTTTTTGCTAAAGCATATGCTCTTTCTTCTGTAAAATTTAAAAATTCAACAGAATAATATCCTTCTTTTTTAATTTGATTTATAGCTTGGACAACTCCTGGAAATTTTTTTGGAGTAACGTCGTCAAAAAATATTATATCATCTTTTTTTTGTTTATTTTTCAGAAAAAGATATTCATCTATCACTGAATTGTATTCATGTTCTGCATCTAAAAATGCGAAATTTATTCTTTCTATTTTTATTTTTTTTAAGACTGTATTTGTTTTTCCCTTGATGAATTTTATCTTACTCAATTCTTTAGGCCATTGGCTCAAAAGTTCATTTCTTGTTTTCTTTTTTTCGTGATCATCAATAATGTTCCAATACATTGGTATATCTGTCGGCAACAAGTCTATTGTAATAATTTTTCCAGAAACTTCCGGTGTATCATTGATTGCTTTAGCCATACAAATAGCTGAAAAACCTCTAGCAGTTCCTGTTTCTAATATTAGAATATTATTATCTTGATTTTTTTCTTTAAAATTATGTAAATAATTTTTTAAAACTGAATATAAAATTCTTCCATGGTTATAATTAATCTTACTTTTTTTTACACAAATTTGTGTATGTAAGGCCAAATCATCAATCCATTTTTTTGGTATTTGATGTCCTAATTTTTTTTCAAGTTCAATAACATTTGTATCTACAAAATTTGATGCTTCTTTAAATAATTTTATATAATGTGACTTACTTGCTATGGGTTTTTTTATTGAGTTTTCATCAATCAAAATATGCTCATTCAATATTTTTCTTTTCAAAAATATTAAAATTTTTTTTAATTTAATAATCATAATTAATAGTATACAAACAATTTAATAATGAAAAAAAAAGCCTTAATATTTGGTATTACAGGACAAGATGGCTATTATTTGTCTAAATTTCTTTTAAGTAAAAATTATGAAGTCCACGGAGTTAAACGAAAAGCTTCAACTGTTTATAGTTACAGGACTGATGAATTATATGAAAAATTTTTTTTAAAAAAAAAACCAACTTTTTTTCTTCACTACGGGGATGTTACCGACTCTATTAGTATTTTAAATTTAATAAAAAAAATTAAACCTGATGAGATCTATAATTTAGCAGCACAAAGTCATGTTCAGGTAAGTTTTGAAATACCAGATTACAGTTCTAATGTTGATGCTCTTGGAACTTTACGAATTCTCGAAGTAATTAAAAATTTAAATAGGTCGATCAAATTTTATCAAGCTTCATCCTCTGAAATGTTTGGAAATGTAAAATCACCTCAGAATGAGAAAACTCTCTTTGCGCCAAATAGCCCTTATTCTATCTCAAAACTATATAGTTATTGGATAACAAGATCTTACAGGGACGCATATAAAATTTTCGCTACTAATGGAATTCTGTTTAATCATGAAAGTCCATTAAGAGGTGAAACTTTTGTAACAAAGAAAATTACTCAATATGTTGCCAAAGAAAAATTGAAAAAAAACAATAACCAGCTTTTATACCTAGGAAATCTTGATGCTAAAAGGGATTGGGGACACGCAAAAGATTATGTTAAAGCAATGTGGTTAATGATGCAAAATAAAGTTCCTGATGACTTTGTGGTCGCAACTGGGAAATCTACTTCGGTTAGAAAGTTTGTTGAAATAAGTTTTAATTTAATTGGTGTCAAAATTAAATGGCAAGGTAAAGGATTAAAAGAAGTTGGTTTAAATAAAAAAACTGGCAAAAAACTTATAAAAATTGATAAAAGATTATTCAGACCAAATGAAGTTCATTTTTTAAAAGGAAATAGTCAAAAGGCAAGGAGAGTCCTCAAATGGAAACCCTTAATAAAATTGGATCAATTAATTAAAGAAATGATTAATTTTGATTTAGCTGAGTTAAATAAATAATTCATAATGTTATCTAAAAAAGTAAAAATTTTTGTTGCTGGACATAATGGAATGGTTGGATCGTCAATAATTCAAAGTCTTAAAGAAAAAAAATTTAAAAAGATAATCACCATATCAAAAAAAAAATTAAATCTATTAGATCAAAACAAAACTTTTAATTTTTTAAAGAAAGCGAAACCAGATATTGTAATTATAGCAGCAGCTAAAGTTGGTGGAATTTTAAATAATAATTTGAATAGAGCTCAGTTTATTTACGAAAATACATCTATTCAAAACAATTTAATACACGGTTCATATTTAGCTAAAGTGAAGAAGTTAATCTTTTTGGGGTCAAGCTGTATTTATCCTAAATATTGCAAACAACCTATGAAAGAAGAATATTTACTTTCAGGAAAACTTGAGACTACAAATGAACCTTACGCTATAGCTAAAATCCATGGAATGAAAATGTGTGAAAATTATAATAAGCAATATAAGACTAATTACTTTTCTATCATGCCATCAAGTTTATACGGCCCAAATGATAATTATGATCTTAAAAACTCTCATGTTATACCCGCGCTACTTAAGAAAATGTATGATGCTAAAATAAAAAATAAAAAAAGAGTTATAGTTTGGGGAACTGGAAAACCTAAAAGAGAATTTTTACATGTAAAAGACTTATCTGATTTTGTAGTAAAATTAATCCATAAAAATCCAAAAAAAAGAGTTTTAAACGTTGGATATGGTGAAGACATCTCAATAAAAAACTTATCTTACTTGATTAAGAGCATTGTCGGATACAACGGAAAAATTATTTTTGATAAAAAAAAACCCGATGGGGTAATGAGAAAATTGCTTGACTCACAATATGCAAAAACAGCCGGCTTTAAAGTCAAAATTAACTTAAAAAAAGGTCTCATAGAAACTTTTAAACACAAATTTTCAATTTAATTCATAAATTTTTTTATAGTATTTAACTCCAACATTTTCTATTGAGTAAGGTCTCGCTGATTTAATAGAGTTCATTTTTAACAATTTAATTTTTTCCCTATTCTTAATTAATTGATGTATTTTTATTGTCAAAAGTCGATGATCATTAATATTAAGTAAATACCCATTATAGTTGTTTTTTATAACTTCAGTTGCCATGCCAACTTTCGTACTAATTACTGGAACGCCAGATGCTAAACTCTCTAATAATGAGTAAGGACCTCCTTCAAGATTAGAGTTAATAATCGTTATATCTACCAATCTATATAATTCGGCTAACTCGTTAGGAGAAGAACAATGTTTATGAAAATAATTTATGTTAAGTTTTTTTAACTCATTTTTTAAATATCCTCGTGCAGGACCACTTAATACAAAAAACAAATCTTGTTTGTATTTTAATTTTTTTAACGATTTTATAAGCATTTGGGGATTTTTAATTTTTTTTGCTATGTTCCCCTTTTCAAAACCAACTCCATCTTTAACAAATGAACCTAAAATCAATTTATTTTTTGGAATTGAATATTTTTCTTTTAATTCTATTTTTTTTTTCTCTTTAATATTATAAAAAATTTTTTTATCAAATGATAAAGGTGTATATAATATTTTTCTTCCAGGAATTCCAAATTTAATTAATTCAGTTTTTGTTTTTAAGCTGCAGGTATTTATTTTATAAATTTTAGAAATATTTTTTTTTAAGAAAGATGAAATATAATTTTTTCTGTCAAAATGTGGCCAAAAGACAATGAGTTTATTAGTTTGATCAATATTTTTAAATCCTTTTTTATCAAATAACTTATAATGGGTTCCAACATGAATTATAGAATTTTTAATTCCGTGAATTTCATTAGTTATTATTAAATTTTTTTTAAAAAATTTTTTAAGATTTATAGCATCATTGTAATTAGCCCATTTCACATATTCAATTACGTAAAAAATTTTTTTTGAAAAAAAAAAATTTTTGATTAAACTAAATATATAATAGAAGTATTTTGTCATATATAAATTTTTCTAATCAAAAGTTTTAATTTTTCCAAGATGGTGAGCTTAGGTAGAATTTTATTTGCTAAAATTTTTTCTCTATTTTTTTGCATCGAAATTATTAAGTCGTAATACTCTTTACATGTTTTTTCAGAATCGTGTGGATAATTTCTCATTTTTAATTTTAAAATCTTATAATTATTAATAATTTCAAATAATTTTTCCTCAAAATTATCGTAATTAAAATCTACCCCATATCCATTTAAATATTCCTTCATAGATCCACTATCCAAGTAAAGAACAGGAAGGCCAGTAGCTGCACCTTCGTTTTGATGGTTGCCTCCAGGTTCGTTAATTGATCCAGTCAAATAAACATGACAAGAAGATAAAAATTTAGATAGTTCTTTGCCAGCAAGGGGCTTTATCAGTATAACATTTTTATAGGTATTATTTTTTGAAACATTACCAATATAATAAAACTGAATTTTATCTCTCCATTTTTCTTTTTCTATTAAATTATCAAGTATTTTATAAACTCTTTCACCTTTATTTGGGTGACTGGACCAATGGTGTGTTACAATTTTGAGTTTTCCTTTTAACCAATTATCAGGGTTATACTTAAAAATATTTTTATCAGCCCCATTGAGAATGATAGAGTTTTTTTCCTTTTTAAAACCAAAATCAACTAGAATTTTTTTTAACCAATTACTTACAAAAATTGTATGATCAGCAACTCTATTTGCGTAAAGTAATTGACGATTCACATAATTAGTATTTTTTCTCTCATCGCACTCGTTAACTCTATGAAGAACAATAGTTTTTTTATTTCTTAACTGATAATTAATAATATCAAGATCATCAAAATTTGATGAAATTGAGTTTGATCTAGGATCTGTAAGAATAATAAAATCTAAATCTTTACATTTTAAGTCAAAAAAAACTTCAATATTATTTCTTTGTAAGAAATTTTTTAAATTTATAGCAAAACTATTCCCTCCTCCCCAGGCAGAATTTTTAATTTTTGTACCAATGCTTACTTTCATTAAGGTAGATTTATTAAATTTTGAAAATCCTGATTCATTCTTTTTAATGAAAAGAAATTTTCAACTGTTTTTCTAGCCTCTTTTCCTATTTGGGTTCTTAAGTTTGAGTCTTCAAGGAGAAGCTTAATAGATTTTTCTAATTCTTTAGGATTATTAGGGGGTACAAAAATAATATTATGCATATTTTTAAAATTATTTTGATCCCACAAACCTTTTATTTTTGTCATTATTACTGGCTTACCACAAGCCATTGCTTGCAATGCAACGCTATAACCGGATGGTTGAAATGTTTCCTTTATAGGAATAACAACAATTTTTGATTTATTATAAAAATCTCTTATTTCTAAATCTGTTAACAATGGATTGTTTTTAGATCCTGAAATGATTGTTGCCTTTTTTTTAAGTTTTTTAACATTAAGTTTTGTAATAAGAGATAACTTAAAATTGATATGTATATTATTAAAAATGTCATAATCTCTATTTAAATCAGAGCCTATCGATAAGATATCTATAATTTCATTAGTTTCTTTAATTTTCCAAAAATCAATATCTACACCAAATCTATAAATACTTGTTTTGTTTTCTGGTATTTCAAATAATTGCATACATTTTTTTTTATCTTCTGGTCCAAAAAAAAAAATATGGTCCAAATTATTCAAACCCTCGGTAAAAAATTTTTTTTTATTTAGAAAAATATTTTGAGGTACTCTTTGAAAAAAATTATAAAGTCCATGAAATCCACAAATTAATTTTAAATCTTTTCGTAAATTGTGATGAACAGCAATATTCATACTATCCCAGTCTGTAAAGCTTAATACTTTTGAAGCATTTGGAATTTTGTCAAAAATATATTTAGCTTTTTCTTTAGAAAAGCCAGAATTTAAAATACGATTAAGTAATTTTCTTACATATCCTATGGAAAAATTTTCAATTTTAGGTCTAGTGTCTACAACTTGTTTATGAATATCGAAATTATTATATGAAATACTGCCATAAAAAAACTCTTTAGGCGCTTGATTTTTTGATATTTTATCTAAAATTATTTCTCTACTTTTTTTTGGAAATAATATTTTCATTTAAAATTTTTTTTGTGCCATTTCAGCATGTTTTTTAAACCTTTGCTTAAATTAATTCTTGGCCTATAATTAGATGTAACTTGTCTCAATAATTTTGGATCTGAACTTTTAATAAATCTACCTTCAGGTTTTTTCAAATCATAATTAAGTTCTAAATTTTTTTTTGCTAAATTACTTATTTTTAAAACTAAATTTTTAATACTTATTGTATCTTCATAACCTATATTTATTGGTGATTTAACATATCTTTTTAAAAAAATTCTTATCATTATTTCTGCACAATCTGTTACGTACAAATAATTTCTTTTTTGCTTTCCGGAACCCCAGATTTTTATTTTTTTTTTACTTCTCACAACTTTGTTAATAAGCATTGGGATTGCTTGACTTTTTGAACCAACCCATTTGTATCTGTCTCCATATATGTTGAATGGACGCACAATAGATAAATTAAATTTATTTTTTTTTGCTGCAATTTTGATTTTGTTTTCCAAATATCTTTTAGCCATTCCATATCCTAAATTAGCTTTTTCAGGCTTACCGCTGAGTCTCATTTTTTCTGATATTCTTGATGGTCCAGAGTCTCTGTAAACACAAGAAGAGCTAACACATTGAAAATAATCAATTTTGCTTTTTTTTAAAGATTTGAAAATATTATCTGTAATTTTTTTATTATGAAGGAAAATCTTTTTATGATTTCCATCAGAGTAACCAACTCCATAAGCCCTGCTAGCAAGATGGAAAATAATTTTGTGCTCTGTAAATAAACTAGATAGATCAAATTTTTTTTCTAAATTTAATTTTATGATCTTAATTTTTTTTTTAACTTTTTTTAGATTGCTTATTTTTCCTTTAGAAAAATCATCAATTATTGTTACTTTAAATTTTTTTGTAACCAAATTCTCTACAATATGTGAGCCTATTAAACCAGCACCGCCTAAAACTAAAACTTTTTTATTATTTCTCATAAATTATTAATGTTTTTAATTCTTTTAAGGAATTCTAATTTTAGTGTAAACTCTTAAAGAATGAAAAAAAATGTATACGTAATTGGTTCTAGCCCAATAAGTTTAATAAAAGCAATTATAGAGGCAAAACAAGGTAACAAGGTTTTAGTTTTAGAAAAAAATAATATTCTTGGTGGGGGTTGGTCCTATCAAAAAATAAATAATTTTAAAAATGCAGAATTAGGACCTCATTATATTAAAGATAGAAATAATTCTTATAAAAAATTAGAATCACTTGGTATACCATTAGAAGATCTTCCAAATAAAGTTCTTTGGCTTAAAAGTTTTTCTGAATTTAATAAATACCGCTATTATTTTAATTTTATCAAAAACCAATTTAAAAAAATTTTAGGAAAAGACCACAAAGTAAAGTACATCAAAAATGGCAGTCATAATCTAATTAAAATTTTAGAAAAAAAACTCGAAGATAATGGAATTGATGTCATTTTAAATTGTCAAGCAAAAGAACTTCGAATTGAAAATAATAAACTTACAATTTTTACAAATATACATAATTATAATGCAGAAAAATGTGTTCTATTTTCTGGCACAAAAATAAAAAAAATTTCAATTAATGGAAAAATTATTAATACTGACTGCGAGATCAAGAAATACATAAATTTAATAATTTTGTTTAAAAAAAAAATTATACCAGCAAAATCTTATTTTAAAATTTTAGAACCAAAAATAGTTTCATTTTTAGGAGATATTACTCCAAAAAATAATTCTAAAAACCAAATTATAGGTTTAAGAATAAATAATAAAAATCAAAGTGAACTAAAAATAGAAAAAATTTTAAGTGAAATACAAGATTTGTCTTTAAACGTTGAAGTAAAAAATATAATTGAGTATAAATTTGATGAAAGACTTGTGCCTTACAGAACTTTAAATCAAATTAATGAACTAAATAAAATTAATCCTAGTATTTTGGAGTTTGTATATTCTGCAGATTTGACTGATGGATTAGCAAATATCAACTTATGATTTTTCCATTATCAATTAAAATTATTTCATCGCAAAATTCCTCTATTAAATCTTTCTTGTGAGAGATTAAAATAATTAATCGATTTTGAGATAAATTATTTAAGGTCTCTGTCAAAACTAGTCTTTCTGTATCAGAGTCTAATGAAGCTGTAGCCTCATCCATAATAATTATTTTGGGATCTCTATATAAACATCTTGCTATACCAATTCTTTGTTTTTCACCTCCAGATAGGTTTGAGCCTTTATCACCAATATTAGTATTTATACCATCTTTCATTCTATCAACTAATTCAGTTAATTGCGTTTTCTTGATAATAAATTTTACTTTTTCATCATCAATTTTTTCATCATCGAGCTCAAAAGCTATATTTTTTTTTAAAGACTCATTTAAAAAATAAACTGTTTGGGGAACGTAACCGATTAAATTTTGCCATTCTTTTTTTATGCTAATTAAATTCTTCGAGTCAATCAAAATTGATCCCGACGATGGTTGTAGTAAACCTGTTAACAAATCTATCATTGTAGTTTTTCCTGATCCACTTTTTCCACTAATAGCGATTTTTTTATTGTTTAAAAATTTATAATTTATTGATTCAAGAACATTTTTTTCATTTTCATCATATGAAAATTTCACATTCTTAAATTCTATCTGACTAAAATCATAGATTTTATCTTGTTGAGAGGATTTACCATTTTCAAGTTTTTGAGAAAAATTTAACTCTTTTAAAACAACTTGTGTTAGAGGTAGGTTATATTTTATTACTTGAAAAATTCGAACAATTCTATTGACCGATGGTACCAATTTAAAACTAACTGCAGCAAAAATCGCCAAATAAACTAAAACCTCTGCAGGTGAATTTAATTTTATACTTATTTGATAAAAAATAAACAATGATATTGTAACTACAAAAAGCAATTCAAATAAGTATCTTGGAATTTCCTCAAAAACTTTTAATTTAGTATTTATTAAATTAGTTCTATGCAAAAAATTAACATAATTTTTAATAAATATCTCAGATTTACCCAATATCCTGATATCTTTGAGGCCGTGTATACCATATTGTAAAAATTTAAATTGTTCAGAGGCGTAAGTCATATTGGACTTACCCCAATTTTTTAATTTATTTTTAGTAAAAAAAATATAAACAAAAACTATTAACCCAAAAAAGATGGCTGAAAAAATAAAACTAAGCACATCTAATCGAATAAGAATTATAGACATAAAAATTATTATAAATAATTCTAATATAAAATTTAAACATGCTGATATGTAACCGTTTACAACATCGTTTGATCCTTTTGTGATATTTCTTATTAAAGTTCCACTGTCACTTTTTAAATATTTTAAGTAATCCATGTTTAGATAATAACGAAATAAACGCCTTGAAATTTGTTCCATTAAATCATTAAAAATTGTCTGTTTGAACCAACTTAAAAAAACCATAAACAATGATTTCAAAATCATTGCGACTAAAAAAATAAATAAACAAAAATAAAGTATTTCAATCTTTGATAAATTTTGAATTATTTCCAAATCTTTAATAAAAAAAAATCTATTGCTTAAATCATTTTCAATCATAAAGCTTATTAAAGGTATCAAAAGAAAAATTCCTAAAGCTTCTAAAAAAGCTCCCATTATCATAAAAAATATTAAATAAAAAATAGATAGCTTATTTTTTTTTTTAAAAAAATTTAGAGTTAAAAAAAAGTTTTTATACATTTTTTGATTTTATTTTTGCAAGTAAATATTGATCGAAATTATCGATGTTGATTGCTAAATCTGGTTTTACATAAACACCTACAGTATTGCCTTGTGGTAACATTCCTTTCAGCTTAAACAGAAATTTTTTTTTTATTGCATAAACCATTCCAGCAGGCTTATAACATTTTGGGGTGTCCTGTCGTCTCGTAAATTTATAGCCCTTTTTAAATAAAAAATTTATTTTGTGCGTTCTTTTCTTTTTTTTTAACATCCAATATGCTGGATAATCACTGTCTGTTATAGTTAGCGCGGCATCTGAATTCTCATTTATTAATTTTTTTATAACTTTATCAATTAATTTCCCAGTTCTAAAAGGAGTAGTTGGTTGCAGTAGAACAACTATATCAGTCTTCCAATTTTGATTTTTTTCTAGCCAGGTAATTGCATGTCTTAATACACTAAAACTTGTAGCTTTATCATCTGACAATTTCTTTGGTCTATTAAATGGTGCGCTAATTCCCATTGATATAGCTCTTTTTTTTAGAATTTTATCATCAGTTGAAAAAATAATTTTATTTAAAAGTTTGCTTTTTTTGGCGTTTTTAATGCTAATTTCAACAAGGTTTTCTTTTCCTAATTTTAGACGATTTTTATTTTTAATTCCTTTTGAACCTTTTCTGGCTAGTATTACTCCTAAAATATTCATCAAATCTAAGATAAAAATTTAATTATCGTTTTAATTATAAATAATTGTTTTTTTTTATTTAAATTAGGCCAAATGGGTATATCCAAAAATTTTTTGTATACATTATGACTTTTAATTAAATCTTTGATTTTTGATGAAAATTTTTTCTTATAGTAAGGTTGTATATGAACTGGAGGAAATGAAAGTCTAGTTTCAATACCTTTTTTATTTAAAAAATTAATCAGTTTGTTTCTTTTTTGAATTGGTACTTTTATGGAATAGTTATACCATGAATGTCTTGTAACATAATTTGGGATATAAGGCATTTCAACTTGTTCAATATTTTTAAAATACTTATCGTATATTTTTGCAACGTCATTTTTTTTTTTAAGACACAAATTAAGTTTTTTTAGTTGAATTATTCCCATAGCTGCAGATATATCAGTCATCCTATAATTGTTTCCCAACATAATATGATTGTATCTTCTATTTTGACCTTGATTTAAAATAATTCGAAGTTTTTTTTCCAATTTATCATTATTAGTAACTACCATTCCACCTTCGCCGGTAGTTATATTTTTATTTGCAAAAAAACTAAAAGTATGTGCTAATAATTGAGAGCCTACTTTTCTAAATTTATATTCTGCTCCAAAAGACTCTGCACTATCTGCAATTATTGGAATTTTTATTTTTTTAGATAATTCAACATATTTATCATAATCTACCGGCATTCCTTTTAGGTCAGTAACAATAATCAATTTTGTTTTTTTAGTTATCTTAGAAATTAAACTTTTATAGCTTACGTTAAATGTATCTTCTTCACTATCACACAAAATTAGTTTAGCTTTTTTATAGCTAACAACATTTGCGGTTGAAATATAAGTTAAACTAGGAACTATAACTTCGTCTTTTTCAGTAATATTAAGCGCTGTAAGTACGGCATCTAGTGCAGAGGTTCCATTATTCACTGCTATTGCATGTTTTACACCAATGTATTTTTCCACTTTTTTTTCAAATTCTTTAACTTTTTTGCCCATGCTAAACCAACCAGATTTGATCTGTTTATGGACCAAATTTGCTTCCTCAATCCCAACAGTCGGGTTAGCTACTGGAATAAATTTTTTTTTATTTAACATTTATTACTACCAACTGATAAATAACTAACGCCACTTATGCCCTCTATTTCTAAGGGTTCAAAAATTTGCCAACTATCTAAAAAAAGACTTGGTTTATTTATTTTTTTCAAAAGTTTATAAATATTTAAATCTGCATAATTTTGATGATTATTCATTATTAATACGGCATCAGCATCTTTGAAACCTTGATCTATCGAACAAGTTCTTATTTTAAATTTTTTGAGGTCTTTAGAATTTACCATGTAATCATGTCCCCAAATATTTGAAAATTTATTTTTTTTTAATAGATAAAGTAAATCAAGTGTTGTTGAAGATCTCATATCAGATGTTTCGGGAAAACCTTTAAATGCAAATCCTGTTATAAAAATTTTGCAATTTTGATTTTTCTTAAGTAGTTTAAGTTTTTTTTTAATTCTTAAAAATAAATTATGAACCATACTTTCATTAACTTTTCTTGAAAGAAGTATTAAGTTTTCACTACCAATTTTTAAATCATTAAAATTACTTGATAAAATATATGAGTCTTTTGACAAACATGGTCCACCTACACCTGGTGATGGTTTTGGTATATTGTTTCGTTGATATCCTAAATTCACTTTTTCAATTATGTCGACCAAATTTAGATTTAGTTTTTCAGATAGTTTGGAAAGCTGATTACTATATGCAAAGATAGTATCTCTATAGGAATTATCTATTAGTTTGGCCAGTTCAGCTGCTTCTAAACTATCAACATCAATCACTGTAGAATTGTACTCACTAAAAATTTTTTGGGTTAATTCTGAACTTTTTTTACAATAATTACCAACAATTTGTGGTAACCTCTTAAGCTCTTCAATTGCTTGCCCTTCGACAGTTCTTTCAGGACAAAATGAAATAAATAAATCTTTACCAAATTTAAGCTTTGTTTTTTTTTCTATTAAATTTATTACAAGATTCCTTGTACAGCCTACAGGAACTGTAGATCTTAAAATAATTAAGTCTTGAGATTTTAACAGAGGACATATTTCCGAAATAGATTTTTTGAGACTTGATAAATCAGGCATATTATTGTTTTTTAAAGGTGTTCCTACAGAAATTATATATACATCTGAAGTTACAGGCTTATTTGATACTTCAAAATTATTTTTATAATTTTCTTCTAAATATCTTTCTAATCCTTTTTCATAAAAAGGAGATTTTTTTTTGGAGATTTTTTTTAATACTTTCTTATTTTTATCATAGCCAATTACTTTAAAACCTGTATCAGCTAATACTAATGACAAAGTAAGGCCTACGTAACCTAAACCAACAATAAGTATTTTTTTTGACTTAATATCTAGAAATGGTACTAAATCTTGTTTTCTTATTATTCCTAAAAATTTTTTTTTTCTATCTAAGACCGGTAGTATATTTATTTTTTTAGTAAATTGATTGTAAGCCTCATCAGCACTAGAGTTAACTTTTAAAAATTTAAATTTTGTATATTTTACTTTACTTATTGTATCCTCAAGTTTTTTGCCAGATATTAAACCTCTTCTTATATCTCCATCGCTTAATGAAGCATTTAAGGAATTATCTTTATTAATTACAAAACATATTCTCTCAGAATTTTTTTGGATAATTTTTAATGCATGCCTGATAGAGGAATTTGAAGATACGCAAATATCTTTATTTTTGATAATAATTTTTGATATCATAATTCAATTAACAAATAATATTATTAATCTTTTCTAAATTTTCTGAAATTTGACGCAAGTCAGCATTTCTACTTTCTAGACAAAAAATAATTTGTTTTTTTTTTGATTTATTTTTAATTGAGATGATTTCTTTAATCGCTCCATATTGCCAGCTGTCATGTTTTAATGCATTATGTTCATCTTTTAGACCAGCATTTTCTGATACATGGACCTCATGCAATCTTTCACCAAAGTTTGAAAGATATTTTTCTAAAAATTTATTTCTATCAAATGACATTATATTGCTTGATATATTCATATGACCAAGATCTAATAAAAGTCCAACGCTTTTGGGTACTTGGTCAATCAATTCTTTTATTTGACTATAATTACAAAACAAAGAAGAATTTCTAGCAACTGATGGAAATAGATTTTCAACCAAAAATTTGACATTGTTTTTTTCAAATTTTTTTGAAACATCATTTATAAATTTAATTGATCTATCTAGAGCAGAAGAATAGCTATATTCTTCTTTTTCAAAATCAAAATTTCCATTACTATTTTCTGTAGCTTTCGACAAATAACCTGCGTGAACAGCATATACTGGGGACTTTGCGCTCAAAGATAAATTTAAAGCTTTGTTTATTAAATCTTTATTTAATTCAATTATATTACTATCATTCGAAGCCATATTAAGAACAAAAGATTTTTTTGGTGGAGGGAAATAATTATGAAGGGTAAAATTATAACCAATTTCTTTATATTTCTTAAAGATAGAAGATATTTCCTGATCTGTTTGATAAGGATGAGGTGCAGACATTTCAACAAATTTATTACTCAGATCTCCACATTTTTTTATAGACTCTTCTATTGACATATTCCTAAATAGACTGGAAGAAAGATAACAACTCATTTTATATTCTTTCCTCTTTACCAGTTTTTTCTGATTTTTCAGCCGCAAGAATTAATTTCATGGTATGAATTCCGTCTTTTAATGTTATATCTGGCCTCTTTTTTTTCGCACAACATGTTATAAAGTGAGATAGTTCATTAATGTAAAAATCGTTAAAATTTTTACTAAATTTTTTAAATAATTTTATTTTTCTTGTTTTTGAATTATAAATTTTTACCTCATTATTGTAAAAATCCCAACTTATGTTTCCCTTTTCACCTTTAATTTCTAACATTTTTTTGTGTGATCTCCCAAAAATATCTGTATGAATTGAACTGATAACACCATTTTTGTGTTTTATAATCATTTCAGAAATATCATCAGCATTTATTTGCAAGCTAGAAACTTTACAATTGATAGCCTTTACTGATAAAAAATCACCAATTAAAAAGTGTGCAAGATCCATTATATGACACTGATCTAATATTGATCCGCCTCCTTGCTTTTTATTAGCCATATAAAAAGATCTATAATCCTCGTAAGGATGCCAATCAGGTAAATACTCTGAAAATTCACCTCTAAAGTATAAAATTTTACCAATAGATTTTTTTAATATTTCCTTTTTAATTAATTTAATGGCGGAGCTAAATCTAAAAATGTAAGCAATCATGATTGTTAATTTATTTTTTTTTGTTAATTTTAATAATTTTTTTGAATTCTTTAAGCTAGCATCCAATGGTTTCTCAATGAGAATATGTTTTTTCTTTTTTGCGAGCTTAATAGACTGAGATATATGCAGAGAAGTTGGGGAGCATATAATTGCTGCATCGAATTCCTCTTTTAATGCATGGTCAAAATTTTTAAATAATTTAATTAGTCCAAGTTTTTTTACCTCATTTAATCTTTTTTTTTGGGTATCAACTGCATAAATATTGTGAGGACTAATGCCTAAAGAAATTGCATTTTTAATATGTCTTTTTCCAATAGATCCTGTGCCTACAATTAATAATCTTATATCTTTCATCAATAAAAATCCCTTATTTTGAAAATATGATCCTTCATAACATTTTTTCTCAATTTCAATCCGATTATTTTATTTAAGTATTTTGTTCCTAAACCAGTCCCTGGTCTTTTTATTGATATCATAGATTTTTTTAACACCTCATTTTTTCCAATATTATTTGAAGCTACTAAACTTCTTCTAAGAGCTTTTGCAGTGTCATTTTCCTCTTTGCTTCTTTTTTTTTCAAATTCACCTAAACTTAAACTTGCATCTTTAACGGCTGCAACTAATTCCTTTAACTCTCTAGGCTCTATTGAAGCTTTTTGGTCAATGCCTGGAAGTTTTTTTGACAATGTAAAATGTTTTTCTATTACAACAGCTCCTTGAGAAACTGCAACGATTGCAGGTATCACGGAATTTGTATGATCCGAAAAACCAACGGGGCATTTAAATTTTTTTTTGAAAGTTTTTAAAACTAACAAATTTGCATTGCTAATTTTCGAAGGATAATTCGAAGTACACTGAAAAATTAAAAGTGGATTTTTAAATTTTTTAAAGACTCTTACAGCATCTTTGACCTCATTAAAATTAGCCATTCCTGTAGATAACAATATTGGCAATTTAGATTTAGCAGCTGCATATAAAAATGGAAAATTTGTAAGATTACATGAACTTATTTTAATTGCATCTACTTTAATTCTAATTAATTCATTCAAACTGTCAATTTCAAATGGAGTGCATATAAAATCAATCCCATTTTTTTTTGAAAATTTTTTTAAAATATTCATTTGATTAATGTTAAATTCACAAGCTCTGATTATTTCTAGTTGTGAAATATTTTTTTTTGAAATAATTTTTTTTTGGTATTTTGCTTTGCCTGCAAATCTAGAAATATATTTATCTGCTATAAATTTTTGAAATTTAACACAATTAGCACCATTTTTTTTCGCACTTAAAATCATTTTTTTTGCTAAAGATAAATTTCCGTTATGATTTATTCCTATCTCTGCAATTATGTAAGGTGTTTTACAAGATAAAATATTTTTTACTATAAAATTTTTCTTCATAGATATTTTTGCTTATACCTTTAAAGAGCTAAATTCTCTATAGTGTACGATTTGACTATTTTCCATTATAAATTTCTTCTAACTCTTGAAGTCTTACCCATTTATTTTTTACTTTTTTCCATAAGTGAGGGGATCTAAATTTATCAATTATATTTTCTGCTTCTTTAATGCTTAAATTCATAAATCTAAAACAGTCATTGATATATCTTTTGGGATACTCGCCTTCAAACTTTTTACATAATAAAATTGCTTCTTCTCTAGTAATATGTTCATTCCTGATTTCTTGACAGGCATCAAATCTACATCTCCCTATTCCAAACTTAATATAGTGACAAAAATAATGAAGCCATTCCATTTTATCATCAACAGCTGAATATCTTCCGTAGGTACCATCTGTTCTTTCAGTATCGGGCTTATATCCACAATTTTCTGATGCATAATAATAAATTTCTTGTGGGTCCCATTTTAAATACCAGCCTAAATATTGAACATCTAATTTATTATTTTTTACATCATCTGAGGTTAATGGCATAAAAGATTTAATATCAGAAAATTTTAACCACTGATATTTTTTCAAAAAATCTTTGTAGTGAGTACCCCCAAAGAAAATTTGATCAGAGTCATTTATATACCAATTGACATCATAACTAGGTTTTTTCAGAGTATCGCTGTCTTCACTGCCATATTCCGCATAAGGTTCTCCAAACATGACTAGATCAATTCCATATTTTAAAGCTGTTTTCGCTGCAATAGATTTAATACCAAACTTGAATGGTTGCATAGGATGAAGAAGATTTTTAAACGCCTCTTTTGAAAATATTGATGTAACTCTACCATTTGGTGAGAAAAGTAAATTATCGAAGCCACCTTTATCAATCCAAGCTCTATGATTTTTAAAACCTATCTCAGTATACAATATTGGTGAATAAGTCACCGTCAATGGATTCATGTCATATTTGTATTTAAGTATATGTGCAATAGCCACACTATCTTTTCCGCCACTCCCAGATACTATACAGTCATAACCACCATCTTTTCTTCTATGATTATTTAATAATTCTCTTAAAAGTTTCTCTCTCTCATCCCAATTAATAATTTTTTTCTTCTTTTCAGAATATTGACAGGCAAGGCAAATTCCTTCTTCATTAAATTGTAAAGAATTTTTTTGTGATCCTTTGCTATTTTTTGTTTCATTTACCGAAAAAGGCTTCTGATTGGTTAATAAACATTTTGTACAATGTATTACTTTTTCTGGTAAACCAAATAATGTTTTCTTATTATTCATTTAAAAACCATCTTATTAAATTCATACCATTTTCACCACTCAGCTCTGGATGAAATTGGGTTGCATATAAA
>MDTA01035107.1_pt1 | contig 22603 bp, 20 predicted proteins | sample 811151 | NCBI WGS metagenome assembly MDTA01 (sample SAMN05326648, study PRJNA326480) | marine metagenome | isolation source: seawater | place: Indian Ocean: South | collected 2010
AAAAATTTTTTTATTTTTCCTGTAAAATTTAATTAAATCTTCAAATTTATAGTTAAAAAGTTTTTTTCTTTTTTGCATTCTCTCTAAGAATATTTTAATTACTTTGAAATCTTTAATATTATCTAAAGTGAGTCTAATTTTTGTTCTATATTTAGCGCTCACATCTAATGATCCTATTCTGAATTGATTTTTATGATTTGTAACATAGTATGTGAGATATTCGGTACCAGAAGTATCTTGCGCTAATGTATAAATTGTTTCTAACAATTCTCTATCAAAAACTTCAACGTCAATTCCGCTAGGTAGTTTTTTTGCATCTGTATACTGTAAATTATTTAATAAATGATATTTAATTGTTTTATCTAAGAAATAAGGATCAATTAAAATATCATCACCTGTTATACGAACTATAATATCAGTTTTAGTTTTTTTAATTGCACCCAACATTCTATCTAGGACGTCTTTATCTGAACCTCTATAAGATAAAACTTTATTTTTTTTTGCAATTTTAATCAAAATATCATCATTTTTATTTTTTGTTGTGCATAGAATAATACGACTAATTTCTTTAGATTTTTGCACCCTTTTAATTAAATGCTCAATAGCATAAATATCACAAATTTTCTTTATTGCTTTATTTTTTAGCCGCTTGGAATTATTTCTAGCAACAATAATTGCGGTCACATCATTTTTAAACATTAAATTATTTATCTGGCAATCTTTTTTAACATTTCTTTTTAATTCTTTATTTTTGAATGTTTCCCAATTGATATTGTTAGAATTTAATTTATCTGGTCTTTTCATAATTATATTTTTTTCATTGATTTTTTTCCCTTGAGAAATATTTTTATTTAAAAACCAAACTTTCTTTACTGTATTTCTGTAACTAATTTCTGAGGTACTCATTTTTTCTAACGTTTCTTCTCCGAGAGCTTTATTTAAATTTGATTTTCCAAGAATGGCTTCTAGATTATTATTTTTTTTAATTTCATTTTGTCTAACATATTTTACAAATTTTTTGAATTCATATGGCTCAAGAGAGGAATAATAGTCAATGCCTTTTTTTTCTCTACCAATAGTAATATGTTTCTCTAAGTATTTTGCTCCAAGCTTCATTGCAATTACTGGAGTCTTGAAATTAAGAGGATCATCTGCTGAGAGATGATCTTGGTAACCTATCTCAAGTTTGTTTTTAAACAATTTTTTATAGAGTTGAATTTTGTATAAATCACAGTTCTCCAATTTTGTAGGATAATTTTGAAAACCATGAAGCAATATAGGTGTTTTCTTATTACTTAGTTTTAAAATATTTAAAGCATATGATATTTCCTCCAATGTGCTTCCCCCCGCAGATATAAAAATTTTTTTTTTCGATTTTGAGATCAATTTAAGTAAATTAAAATTATTTAAATCTGATGAATGAATTTTAAACCCGTCTACGCAAGATCTATTAGCTATTTCAAATGCCTTTTTTCCAAAAATATCACAATAAAGATTAATATTTTTTTTTTTAAAAAAATTTAATAATTTTAACCAAGTATTTTTACTGAAAGATTGATTTTTAAAATGATTAAATCTTTTATGCTTATTAATCAGAAGCTCATCTGCGAAATATATTTGAAACTTAATCGCATCTGCTCCATTATCAATGGCCTCTAAAGCTATTCTTTTAGCTAGCTCACTATTTCCTTGATGGGCATTAGCTATTTCAGCAATAATCTCGGTGTGTGTATTTAATTTATTTTTTGCCATTTATATGTCTCTTTAAATGGGCATCCTTTGCAAATTTGAACTTCTTCTAATAAGTTTTTAGCATGTTTAGTTCGAACATGATCTATATCTTTTCCTTGCCAAATTTGTTCAATAGTTTTGACTTCTTTCGCAGGTTCGTTAAAAATTTTAGGCATTTCCAATTTCATTAAATCAAATCCCTTTTCTTTATTTTCTGCCTTTTTTTTTATTTTTTCGTATTCTTTTTCTCCTGTTTCTAAAGCTAATTTATCGACGTATCCTACGGGGTGCATACTTCCCCAGTCATAACAACACATGCTAACACGACCATCGTAAGTTACTAGCATTCTTTGGTAAGGTTGTTCACATGGCAACCTACCTTTTGAAACAAATAAATTTCCATTTGAGTCTTTCATTATTTCGGCGTTAGGATCAATTGTTTTTGGTTCAAAATTTAAATTTGTTTTTTCGATATTTTCATTAGAACAAGCAGCTCTAATATATTTTCTATCTATATCTTTAATTTTACCCCCTCTTTCTGTATATTGTTTTACTGAGACATCATCAACAATATCTTTAAAAAGTGAAAAGTATTTATCTTGTTCTTTAAAAGTATCTTCTGTTAAAACCATTTGAATCTTTGTTCTTGGGAAAACCGATTTCATCTTTTTTTTTAAATTGCTAAAATTTAAAATATTTTCATAAATTTCATCAAAATTATTTTTTTTAAATCTCCCTGGTCTCATTTTCTCATAACTTTGCTTCGATCCACCGTCAAAGGAATAGATCATTAAATCTAACCCGGAATTAATAATTTTTTCTGAATTATTTGCATTTAATTTTGTTGCATTAGTGTTTATGATAGTCTCTAAAACACCTTTTTTTTTTGCGTAATCAATAATTTCTGTCAACGAAGGATTTAATAAAGGTTCGCCTCTCCAATTAAATTTCATCGATGGAACTTTTAACTTAGATGCTTGGTCGATTATTTTAAATGCAAGATCTTTGGACATAATTTTATCGGGGGTCGCAATAAATTGTCTATAACAATGGGGGCACGCTAAATCACAAACTGAAGCTGTTTCAATATCAATGCATAATGGAATTAAATTGCTATTTTTAAATTTCTCACCTACTAGTTGATTTTTAATTGCAAATTGAAGGTTTCCTCTCCATTGTTTTCGATAATTGACGTATCTATCCTGGAGTGATTTCAGTAAAACTTTTTTATTTTTTTTTCTATCTTTTTCTAATAAATATTTAAAAGTTTTATTTTCCTTCATATTTTCAAGCATCCAAGAAACCCTCATTTCTTCGTCACTTCCTTTAAGATTTTTTATAGCTAATTGTCTAGTGTCATTCATAAGTTTATTTTTTTGAAAGCTTTAAAATTTTTAGGTGATTTTTTATTTAAAATTTTATTTTCTTTTCTTGCATCTAAACCTACATTTGGTCTGAGGCAAATTATATAATTCTTTTTTATTATCTCACCTTTTTTAATATTTCTATTTAAATAAATTGCTCTTCTAAAGCTTTTAAAATTTCCAGATTTAATTTCAGATTTTACCGCTATTTTCTTATTGTTTCCTAATAATATTTTAATTCTATTAAATTTTATAATTAAATTTTTCACTTCTTTTTTAGTTAATGAAATTTTATGATCTCTAAATATTTTTCCCTTTCTATTATCAGTAAAGTGAAATTCAAAAATTTCAGCCCCTTTTATATAGGCAGTTATAAGAGCTAAATCACCAAATGAATGATGAGAATATCCTATCTTTAAATTCAATGATTTTTTTAATTCATTAATCACATTTAAATTTACATCATTATCTTCACAAGGATACATTGATGTGCACTGCATAACAGCTAGCATATTTTTTTTTTTATAAATCGAATTTGTTTTTCTAATAAAATTTATTGTACTTTTAATTTCTAATAAGTTTGACAAACCTGTAGATAATAAAATAGGTTTACCTCTTTTAGCAAACTCTTTTATTACTGGGTAAGCTGTTAAATCACCAGATCCAATTTTATAAAATTTTATATATTTGTCCATCCAATCAATCATTTCCAAATCCCATATCGATGCACTATATCGAGCTCCAGCTTTTATACACATTTTTGCTAATTCAATATGTTGTTGTTTTGAAAGTTCAAATTTTTTGAAGTGCTTGTTTCTTTCTGGAGAGATTTTTTTATTTACAATCCCATCTCCTGAATATAGTTGAAATTTAACTACATCTACGCCAGATTCTATCGCCATGCGTGTTAATTTTTTGGCATAATTAAAATTTCCCTGATGATTTCCGCCAATCTCGGCTATAAGTAGCGGACCATGTTTTCCTTTCCAAAAATTCATTACAGTTGCCATTCCACTTTATTTCTTGGATAAATTGATTTGATGTCGATAATGATTGAATTTTTTTTACTATACGATCTTAAATAATTAATCGAAAATTTTTTTATTTGATCATGAGGAACTGCTATCACTATAACATCATAAATATTTTTAATTATTTTCTCTATTATTTTTATATTATGTTTTTTTTCTAAAAGATTTTTATTTACAACAGGATCAAAGACATCGACATTATGTTTTTTTTTAATCATGTTGTGAAGTAAAATTGCCTTTGAATTTCTGAAATCATTACAATTTTCCTTGAAAGTTATACCCAAAAATAATACTTTTCTTTTTTTCCTTCCACCGATAATCTTTTTAATTTCATCAAAGATAAATTCAGGTATTCGATCGTTTACGTCTCTACCTGAGGAAATGATTTTAGGTTTAAAACCTAACTTCAAAGCTTTATGTTTTAGGTAATATGGATCAACTCCAATGCAATGACCACCAACTAAACCAGGGTTAAAATTAATAAAATTCCATTTTGTTTTTGATGCTGCCAGTACCTCTGAAGTATTAATGTTCATCCTGTGAAATAACATTGATAGTTCATTCACAAAGGCTATATTGATATCTCTTTGAGTATTTTCTATTATCTTTGCTGCTTCTGCAATTTTAATAGATTTAGCAATATGTATACCTTTCTTAATAATTTTTTTATAAATTTGAAAAACACGTCTTTCAGCAATAATATTGGATCCGCTTACAATCTTAATTTGATTTGATAATTTGAATTTAGATTTTCCAGGATTTATTCTTTCAGGTGAATAAGCAACATAAAAATCTTTATTTAATTTAAGGCCACTTTGTTTTTTTAAAATAGGCACTAGTATTTCATTCGTACATCCTGGAAAAACAGTAGACTCGAAAATCACTAAAGATTTTTTATCAATTATATTTCCGACAGCTTTAGTAGCATTTTTAAGATTCCTTAAGTCGGGTACATTTTTTTTATCCACTGGTGTAGGAACAGTTATAATAAATATTCTACAATTTCTTATTCGGGATAAGTTATTTGTGAGTAAAATTTGGGAGTCACGAATTTTTTTTCTACTTATCTCTTTTGTTATATCATTACCTTTTTTTAATTCAGATATCCTTGTATAACTTTTATCAAATCCAATAACTGAGTAATATTTCGCTAAAGAAATAGCTAAAGGTAAGCCTACGTAACCCAATCCTATCACACAAATTTTAGATTTTTTTAACATTATAGTAAGATCTATACCAATTTATAAACTTTTTAATCCCAATTTCAAAATCTGTTGGAGTTTTAAAATAAATAAATTTTTTTAATTTTTTTGAATATGAAAGTGATGCAGGAATATCAGTTGAAATTTTTTTTTCTAGTTTATATTTAGCTTTTTTTCTAAGTTGTTTTTCTAATATCCTGATTAAATCAAAAATCTTAATTTTTTTTCCAGAGGAAATATTAATTATTTGATAATTTAATTTTTTTTTAAAGAAAATTATTTTGTCTAAGTAACTTATCAAATCATCAATATATGTAAAATCTCTATAATTATTTCCTCTATTATATAAAGTTATTATCTTATTATTTATTATTTGATTGCAGAATTTAAAAATACTTAAATCAGGTCTACCGAAAGGCCCAAAAACAGTAAAAAATCTAATACCTATTATCTCTAAGTTAAATTGATTTGCATAATAGTGAGCTAAAATTTCGTTATTTTTTTTTGTTGCTCCATAAAGTGAAATAGGTGAATCAGTAAATTGTGTTTCTTTAAATGGTAACTTATTATTACCGTATACTGATGATGAAGATGCAAAAATTATTTTTGAAACTTTATAATTTTTTGAAAGTTCTAATAAATTAAAGAATCCAAATTCATTTGTTTTTAAATATATTTTAGGATTTACTAATGAATATTTTACTCCGGCATATGCAGCTAAATTAATTACTTGGTCAATTTTGATATTTTTAAAAATAACCTCTAACGATTTAAAATTTGAAATATCTACTTTTTTAAATTTAAATTTTTTATGGCTCTTTAAAATTTGTAATCTATCTTGTTTTAATTTTCTTGAATAATAATTATTTAAATTATCTACACCAATTATTATATGCCCCTTTTTTAACAATTTTTTACATAGATGAAACCCAATAAATCCAGCGCATCCTGTTAAAAGAATATTCATCTATTAATTAAAAATTTTTTTACTATATTAACAACTTTTTTGATATCTTTAAGTTTTACCAATGGATGAATAGGTAAAGACAAAGCATTTTTGTAATAATGCACTGAATTTGGAAATTGATTTGATGTAAAACCAATGCTTTTATAAAAAGGTTGAGTATGAATTGGAATATAATGTACGTTAACTAAAAATTTTTTTTTCCTTAATTTTTGAAAAAGTTTTTTTTTAAGATTTACGTTATTCTGAGACAAAAAAATAACATATAAATGAAATGAAGAATAATTAGATTTTTCAATTTTTTGAGTTTTCAATGGTAATTTTTTAAACTCTGAATTATAAAATTTTGCAATTTTATTTCTTATTCTATTAAATTTATTCAATTTATTTATTTGGGAAATTCCAAGAGCTGCTTCAATATCGTTCATTCTATAATTATAACCAAGCTCAACCTGTTCGTAGTACCATTGATTTTTACTCTTGAATTTCATAAGACTTTTTTCTCTTGTCACTCCATGATTTCTAAAAAGTTTTAATTTATCAAAGATCTTTTTATAATTAGTTGTGACTATTCCACCTTCCCCTGTAGTTATAGGTTTAACAGGATGAAAACTGAAGATGGTCGCATCACTGTATTTACAACTACCAATCATACTTTTTTTAAATTTAGCACCAAGTGCGTGCGAAGCGTCCTCTATAATTTTAAATCTATATTTTTTTGATAAAACTTTTATTTTTTCTAGATTACAAGGATTGCCTGCAAAATGAATAACTACTAGAATTTTTGGAAGTTGATTTTTCTTCTTTGATAATTTTAGTTTTTCCTCAAGCTTTTCATGGCAAATATTAAAATCATATAAGTTAATATCTACGAAATCGATTTTAGCGTTACAATATAAAGCGCAATTAGCAGATGCGACGAATGAATTGGGTGTTGTCCACATAATATCCCCTTTTTTTAGACCTAAAGATAAACACGCAATGTGCAGGCCACTTGTAGCTGAGTTAACTGCAACTGCGTATTTTGATTTTACAATAGATTGTATTTTTTTTTCAAATTTAGGAACCAAGGGTCCCTGGGTCAATAAATTAGATTTTAAAACTTTTACAACCGACTTTATATCTTTTTGATCAATTAATTGTCTTGAATAAGGTATCATGTTTAATTTAAGTACTTCTTTCTTATATCCTTAAAAAAAAATTTCCAATTATTTTTATTTGGTATTGAGCAAGTTTCTTCAAAAAAGTTTCTAGCTACTTTTACATTATTTGAATTCCACCACTCTAATGGTTCCTTCCAAATGTCTTGAATGTGTTTTAAGGCTTTCTCTTTATTTGTAAAAATTATATTATTTTTTTTTAAATCGAAATACATTTTTTTAACTTCTGGAGTAAAATTCCACAGGTCTTTATGTAAAATAAGCAAAGTTGGTTTGCCAGATCTCATGCTTTGAAAAAAAGTCGATTCTGCTGCAGTATTAATGATGAGTTTTGACAATTCCAAATCTTCGGAAAAATTTTTTTTTTTTGAGAATTTTAAATTTGGAATATCAATTTTAAATTTATTTTTTAGGTCAAGATTGTCTCTTTCGGGGTTGCCCCTAATTAAAAGGTTTTGAAAAATTAAAGGATTTAGGTTTATTAAAAAATCTTTAAAAAAACTATAATAATTCATCATTTCTGTACTTAATGGTCCATCATGAACTCTGTATGCATAAATCATTTGATTATGCGTTAGAAACAATAGATTTTTATTGTTAGTTTTCTTTAAAAATTTTTTTTTATCCGGTAAAAAAGATGGGGGTAGTTGTAAAACTTTTTTAGACTGAAACTTGTATCTGCTTAAGAGCAAGTCACAGATATTTTCATAATAATTTAAATATGCGTATTTCTCTAAAGACCCGCCGTGATAACAAACTATTATTTTTTTCTTTTTTAGCTGCATATTTGCAAGCCATATCTTAAACAAATCGTTACTAATTTGACCATAATGAGAAAAAATAATCTCAGGATTTAGATTTATGTCTTTAGTTTTTTTTAGTATTTTTTTATATGCTTCTAAGTAGCTAAGTGGAATTATTTTTATTAAAAATTTAGACAAAAATTTTTCAAAATTGTTATTATATTTAAAATCAAGATTTGAAGAATTATCTCTTTCAATCTTACTATCTAAATTTAAAGTAATATCAAAATCAGGAACTGGTATTACTGGTGATTTAGAGTACCATGAAAAAAGAATTTTATTTTTTAATGTAAGTTGATTTGCATAAAAGAGAATTTTTCTATTTCTAAAAATATTATTTAAAAATTTTTGTATATAGTTAATTTTTCTCTTTTGAAGATGAGAGTTTAAAATAAAATTTTTCTTAACCGGATTTATTGATATTTCACTTAGATTTATATTTCTTGGTTTAATAAACTTTAAAATTTCAGAAAATATCATATGGTTCCATTTATGATCATCTTTACTAACTCGTGAAATCATAAGATCCATGTAGTCTGAGTCTATAAATTCTTCTGTGTAATCTTTAGAAATAAAAATATTATCTATATCTTCTCTAAGGCATTGATTTATTATTTCCCATCTATCCCATAGCATCGAAATTATATCAACAACCCACGGTGCAGCGATTATTTCCCAATATTTTTCCGGCTTATTATCTTTATGATAGTTGTTAAGATAATTCGCTAAACTTTTTATTATTTTAAAATATAACTCTTTTAAGTAGCCGTAATCTTTTTCTACCTTTTTGTAATCAGACCAATGATATTTAACGATATTTTGATTATTTTGAGAATAATTATTAAAATTTACCCAATATCCTGATAAAATCTCTTTATCACTTTTTTTAATTTCATCTTTTTGACCAGTTAATATTAAAGTAGAGCTCATATTTACAAATTATACTTCTCTAGATACGTTACTTCTGACGTTTTTTTTCTTATAATAAATTTTGATCTCAAGAAGCCTTTTATAGAATACTTGTTTTTATTATTTACACCTGAAATTAGTTTATTAATTCCGTAATTCATATATAACCAAGGTGAAATTATTTTGGTAACCTCGCTAAGAATTTTTTTCCCTCTCCATTTTTTGTCACCAATTAAGATACCAATAGTTATGCATGATCTTTGTTTATTAAAATGGTAAAGCTTTACGTTACCAATATGACAATTATCTTTTGTATAAATACCAAAAAATAATAACTTTTTTTTCAACTCTCTTTTTATATATTTTTTTAAAATTTCAATATTTTCAATTTTAGAAGAGTCTATATACTTTTTTACTAATGGATCATTAAACCATGATAAATATTTTTCACTAGCATCTTTTTCTCGGATTTTTCTTAAAAATATTCTTTTACCTTTTAAAATTTTTTTTTCATGAAAATTTTTTTCCTTATCAAAAGTATAAATAATGAATTTCTTGTTATTTTTTAACTCCAAAAAATTTAAATTCTTAAAAACTTTCTGTGAAATAAAGTTATGATATTTTACTTTTCCAACATACTTTCCTAAGGGTCCTTTCAAGATGGCGTTCGCTAGTATCTGTTTAGAGAAACCTTTATTTCTAAAGGATTTAGAAATAGAGTAATCAATTTCAAAAGTTTTATTTCTTTTTTCAAATCTTACTTGCCCGAAAGGTTTATTTTTATGCTTGAAAATTAATATTTTTGGTTTTTTTTTTAATCTTTTCAATAACCATTTTGAATGATCCTTAAGACTAATCTTTTTATTATTCAATGCGTTAAAGCGAGATAATTTATCATTAAAAAGATCATATAAAAAGATTTTGTCTCGGTTTGATGCATAACTTATTCTAAAATTTTTTACTGAAATTGCACTGGTCATTATTGAATGATTACTTATGAAAAAAAGAGTATTTTAAATATTCACCTGTTCTTATGTCTTTAGATATCTTTTTGCCAAAAATTTTTTTAATAATTTTACTAAATTTTAAAATATTCTTTTTTTCATTTGTTCGAACTAGTCTCAAATGATCTTTTTTAATAAAGGTGTTTTTCTTTTGATCTTTAATAATTTGGTAAGACCTTATCACTTCATTTATTTTTTTAAATTTAGAATTGTTAAAAATTTCATAATTATGGATTCCTGCCATTTCTTCATTTTCTCTCAATTTTTTTACCATGGTTTTAAAGTTTTTAGGATCGAGTGAAATTTTATGATCGTAACCTGCTCTTTTATTGTCTAAAGTAAAATGTTTTTCTAATATCTTTGCACCATAATGGATAGAAGCTAATGAAGCATCATATCCTATGGTATGATCTGAAAATCCAGAAATTATTCTATATTTATTTTTTAAATAGTTAATACGTGAAAGATTAATGTCTCTTTTTGGTGTGGGGTATAGAGAGAGGCAATGTAATAAAATTATCTTTTTGTTTTTCTTAAATTTTATTAATTTAATGAGGCTATCAATATCCTCTAAATCTGAAACGCCAGTAGAAATTAGAACTGGTTTATTAAATCTTAAAATATCATTTATTAATTTAAAATCGTAAAATAAACTAGAGGATATTTTATAACATGGTTGTCTTATTTTCTTAAAAAATTCGTAATTACCTCTATCAAAAGTAGAGAATAGTTTTATATTTTTTTTTTTGCAATACTTGTATAAATTAAATGTTTCTTCATTAGTTAGACTTGATCTTTTAAATATTTTATAAGACTTTGTATTTTTTTTATAGCTAAGAGAAGGGTTAGCTGTTTGAACTTTAATGAGATCTGCTCCGCATTTATGTGCATTATTAATTAGTTTTATACAGTTTGAAAAACTCCCCTCATGATTAATGCCTACCTCAGCAATTACAATGGTTTTACTTGAATTCGAAACATTAAGATTTGAAATTTTGAAATTATTATTAAACATCAATTTCTACCCCCACTAACAAATATTACTTCACCATTTACGTAACTTGAATAATTTGAAACAAGAAAAACTATGGTATTAGAAACTTCATCAACTTTACCTATCCTTTGTAATGGAGTTTTCTTTATTATATTTCTTAATCTAGTTTTTGAAGATAACCTTTTCTGAAATGGAGTATCTATGACACTCGGAGCAACACAATTTACTCTTACTCCTTTAATTTCTCTTGCCAAACCTTTTGTAAGTGCATGAACTGCAGCTTTGGATGCAGCATAATGCGTAGAGTCCCCATAACCTCCAGTTTTACCCGCGATAGATCCAACATTAACAATGGAACTAGTTTTTTTATGGGTAAATAAATTTAAAAAATGCTTCGTAAATCTTAAATTAGAAAATAAGTTTATTTCAAAGTTTGATTTCCATAAATTTTCATTTGATTTTATAAATTTTGATCTATTTATTGCATTACCAATATTATTTACTAAAAATTGAACTAGTTTATTTTTTTTTCTTATTTTAATGAGTAATTCTTTTATATTTTTTTCTTCAATAGATTTCAGTTTTATAAAAATGATTTTACCGTTTTTTTTAAAATTAAGGTTTTTAATTTTTTTTATTTCTTTATTTTCTTTTCTATAGGTTGCGTATACTTTTGCCCCAAAATTTGCTAATTTTATTGAAGTATCTAGACCAATTCCTGATCCGCCACCAGTTACAATACCCACTTTATTATAAAAAAATTTACTATAGTTAAACATTTTTAGTAAGATAATTTGTAAAATTATTCAAAAATATTACTGTTATTAAAAATAAAAATATTCCTTTATTTTGAAAATTATTGCTCGTTTTTGAACTATAAAAAATTTCATTTTGATGATTTGCATTAACACCTCTTAACAAACATAAACAAAGACACATATTCAACCTGATGAAATAGTTAAAACATAAATTTTTAATTAAATGTTTATTACTAAAATAAGAACAAAAGATATTTGAAAAAATTGTTTCGTAATTTTTAACAATTTTTTTTGCCCATATTAATTTAATGAAATATTTAGGAGCACTATTTTTAGAAATTTTTGTAGAAATAATATACTTATCATATTCCATAGTATCGTGCGTAAATGTATAAAAATATCTTGCTAAAGAAAAAAATGGATCATTATTTTTCCATTTAGCATCGGGATCGATTATTTTAAAATTACTTATATTTCCTCGCGGAAAAATAATGTTTCCTCCATGGTAATTCCAATGTCCAATTTTAGATATAAAGTTTTTTTGAAAAAAAGACTTCTTTATAATTTTTAGAGAATTAATTCTTTTTAAGTAGTATTCAATATTTTTATATTCATTATTGTTGATCACTAATTTTTTTGAGTAAAATAAATTTTTGTAAAAAATATTTTTTTTTATTTTATTAAATTCATTTTTAATCAAATCTTTAATATGTTGATTTTTGTTTAAGGTTTTTTTGTCATCTGATATTACGGAAAAAGTCAGTTCTTTCATTAAGATTTTTTTGATATTATTTAAATATTTTTTCTTAGATTTTTTGTCTTGTAATACCTGTGATAAAGTTTTTCCCTGGATAAATACTTGTTCATAATAACCCTTCCCTTGATAAAAACCTTTAGAAAATACACCTTTAGAAATAATTTTTGGAATTCTATTTTTGAAAAAATTATTACTCTTTTTGAGTTTTTTTATTAATTCAATTTCTTCGTTTATTTTTTTATAATCTTTGTTTGCAATCTTAATAATTGATATTTTTTTGCCTACTCTTTTTTTTAAAACAGAGAATTTCTCAGAATTCTTTAAAATTTTCATTTATTTATAACAGAATAAATCATTTTTATTTAGAGCAAGCTTATTGAGCGTTTCTAAAACACTAATACAATATCCTCTTGTATTATGAACATATGACTGAAAAATAATTTCAAAATAATTTTTATCAAAATCATTCAAAAATTTAAGAGATTTTACATGAAAATATTTTTTATCTAACAGAATGATTGCTGAGGAATTGCTTTGTTCAAATGCTCTGCTGCCTAAAGGAATTTCAGAAAATTGATAAATATATTTTTTTTGTTTAGAATTTTTTTTAATTATTCTAATTAAATTCTCCTCACTAAGATTGTTTTTTTTTGAGCAAGAAATAAAAAACCTGCAAATTTGATATCCTGGTGGAACTACTAGGGTCCTTAAAGAAACTGTATTTATCAAATGAGCGCTACTAAACAATTTTTTCATTGAATCTGATGCTTGTGAAAATCCTGGTCTTAGATTGTTTCTAGCATCTTGGTCACGTGGATCTATGCTCTTGGTACCCAATTTTCCTTGAGGAGTATCGGGGTGAATAATATCTAGCTCACATCCTAAAATTTTATAATTATCTTTTTTAAAAATTCTTAAAGCATCAATCAAAGCTCTTAATTGAGCTTGCCACCCATTGGACTGACAAGAACCTAATGCAAAAACTTTAGGGGTCACATCTTTAATATTAACTGGTTTTTTATCAATTAATTTTGAATTAAGATCTATTAAATTTGGATACAAAGAATGAATCGAATTCGACTCAGCAACTCCCAACACATAATCACTAATTTTAGAGTATTTTTGCATAATTAATCTGTCGCCGATGTGTTTTTTAGATGTCGCAATTATTGTTACAAAAAAATGTTTAGAAATTTTTTTAATATCAAATGTTTTAATATCACCAAAAAATACTTTGATTTCATTTTTATCAATTATTAAAGAAGATCTTCGATGATTAATTTCAATTTTTTCTGTAAGAGTTGGATCGTTAATAACTAGTCTTGTTTTAAGAGATAGTAAGTTTTTTTGGAGATCATTACCAAATATTGAATTTGTTAGTACGCAATTAATTTTAAAATTTTTAAAAATTTTTAGGTTCAGAGAAATAAGATTTGATCCTATTTCTGAACCTAGTCCGACTAACAAAATACTTTTTTTCTTTTTCATTTTACTTTTTGGTATTGAGGCTTAGGAAAGACTATTACTTTTTTATTAATTGAGACTTTACTAATTTTTTTTTTAATTAAATTTTTGATTACATTAGACACAACATTTATTCCAAGAGGCATACTAGCAGTTGAAGACCCGCTTAACCTACAGCCTGCATCAAGTAATTGAGGTTTTTTATCATCCCTGATAATTATATCGAAATCACATGCTCCTGAAATGTTAAGTGCTGCTATAATTTGAGAACAATATTTTTCGATGATCTTATTTTTAGAAACCTCACAGCCTTGATTAATCGGAGAAAGAGGGTTTTCATAAATTCTCAATCTTGAAATACAAAAAATCAATTTTCCTCTTTCGGCTATACAGTCCACATCATAGGTTTTATTTTTGTAGAATGGCATGACTAAATATTTTTTCAGCTTATAATTTACTTTTTTCATTTCTTTCTTTAAAATTTCCAAAGATCCAGACCCACAAAATCTTTTTTTATCTTCGAGCAGATAATCAAATTTTCTCAATTTATGATTTAATATTATTATACCCCTCGATCCTCCACCTGATCTTGGTTTTAAAATAATTTTTTTTCTTGGGTAGTTAAATAAAGGAAGAACTTTTTTAAGTTCCTGAGAAGAATTTATTTTACAAAATTTTCCTACGTCAACATTCTTCTTTTTTAAAAATTTGTAAAGATCAAATTTGTTATTAATTAATTTAATTATCTTAAATTCACTTAATGGAATTTTGACACCAATGTTATTCAACTTTCTAATGTTTTTAGATAATGGTATAGTTTCTGCGTCAGAGCAAGGTATAATCATCCTAATTTTATATTTTTTGATAATTTTGAAAATAGAATTAAGGTATTTTTTTTCTTTCTTTGGACTAGGTAAAATCTGAAAATTATCTACAAAATGTGAATTTGAATTATACTTCATATCCGTACCTAAAATGTATACATCATGTTCATTTTTAACCGCTCTAATTAAGTCATATGAATAATGTCCTCCAATTGATGTAATCAAAATTCTTAATTTCATTAATTTATTATATTTTTTATAATTTTTATTGCTCCATTTTTATTAAATATTTTTTTTCTTTTAAATATATTTCTTTGATTATCATAATCTAATATTCTTGAAATCTTCTTTACATTTAAGAATTTAGGTCTTGAAACAAAATTTAATAAATTATGATTTATATAATTATAAATAATTTTTTTTTGTATTTCTGATTGAGGGATAAAAAGAGAATTAGTCCCATAGCTCAAATTTTCATACATCGTAACTCCACCACCAGAAATTACTAATTTAGATCTTGCGAAAAAATTATAAAGGTCTTTATAATTATCTTTTACAATTAAAAAATTTTTAAATTTTTTAGCAAAATTAATTAATTGTTTTTTTTTGTTATTATATTTACCTACCATAACTATAATTTTATATTTAATAAAATTTGAATTATTTAAAATTTTCATTGTTTTAAGAGTGAAATTATTTTTATCTGTACCTCCCATGAAAACAAATATTATATCTTTTTTACTCTTTCTATATTTAAATGGTTTAATTATAGAAAAATCAGGCCCTAAAAGCTTAATACATTTTTTTTGAAAAAATTTTTTTTTATTTAAAACTTTTTTATTTATGTCGTGATAATTTACATAGTAATCACAGTATGTTCTTTTAAAAATAAAGTCATCAATAACTATTAATTTACAAAAATTCGAAACTTTCTTTTTCCAATTTAAATCAAGATTATAGTTATCTATAATAAGATGAGAAATTCTTTTAGATTTAATAAATTTTATCGTAAGATCAGAGTCTAATTTAATATTTGTTTTATTAGATTTTTTAAGTCTTAATAAACTTATTTTTTTCTTTTTTATCTTATTTAAGTTTTCTTTATCGATATCCTTGCAAATAAAGTAAGTTTTAATTTTTTTTTTTTTTAGGATTTCTGCAAGTATTAGACATCTATTGACATGACCTGTTCCAATTAACGGAAAGCTATCAGCTCTTATACCAAAAACCATTTAACCTAATTTTCTAACAATTATGAAGGCCTCGGCAAAATCCACCCCAATTTGATTACCTCTGTATTTCGATAAGTTCATAATTCCATCAAGAGATCTTGGGTGAGGCCTTTTCATTATTTCATATTTATATTTTTTTAAAACTTTTAATTTTTTTTTTATTGTTTTTTTGACATTAACAAAATAATTAGGATTAAATATTTTTTTATTATTTCTTGTAATTGCAAATTCTGTACTTGAAGGTGTCTCAAAACAACAAATACTTTCTACAAAAGTTTTACTCTTTGGTCTTGTAGCGGTTATAACAGATTTATACGCTATCTGATGATCAATATTTAAGTCATTTTCGTAATGAGTGAATATTATATTTGGCTTGAATGACTTAATTTTTGTTTCTATTAACTGTATTACTTTTATTAAAGGTATGCTATCTAATTTATTATCGGGTAGTCGAAGGAAATCTGGTTTTTCAAATTTGCACGTTTTGGAAACTATTTCAGCTTGTTTCTCTCTTCTGATTATTTTATCTTTAGCTTCTTTAATTTTTAATTTTCTAGATGACTCTCCGTCGCTTAAAAATAAAACTTTTATTTTGTATCCTTTAAGTCTGTAATTCATTAATGTTGCTCCACAACCAAGTATCTCATCGTCTGGATGAGCAGCAACTACCAATATTTTTTTTTTAATTTTAACCATTTTTAATTTAAACGTTTAAAATCTGTTTTCGCCTCAAATGTATCAAGAAAATCATACACATTAGCTCCATTTTCACACTGAGCAATCTTTTTTAAAACATCTTCAAAAGTATAAAAATATCTGTTTAATATTTTTTCATTATGACATATTGATGTGTAAACTGTATTTCCTGCTAAATAATTTTTTTTCAACATTTCTTGAGAAATCAAGGTTTTGTACAAATTATGATTATTTTTAAAAGTAAAAGTAGAAAGCGCAGGTATACCTTTTATATCTACTTCAAGGTTATAATAGTCAAACATTTGTCTCCATTTTTTTTGAATTTTTTTCCCAATGATAGTAATCTTCTCCCAGCTTTTTAGCTTTTTCATTATTTCCAAAGTTTTTAAAGCTGCGACGTAACCGGATCTCTCAGTCCAGAAAGTACTGCTTATAAAACTTTGTTTAGCATATCTCATTATCTCTTTCTTTCCTAAAACACTTGTAATTGCATAACCGTTTCCCAAAGCTTTTCCTAAAATTAACATATCTGGAAAGATTTTTATTTTCTTATGTAAACCTCCGAATGTTTCTCTAAATCCAGTTGTGCATTCATCGAAGATTAAAACTATATTATTTTCTTTAGTTTTTTTTCTTACGTGATGTAAAAATTTTTTGTTCGGTAAAGAGTTTCGACTCACCTCCATTTTAACTACTCCAATTTGTTTATTTGAGATAATTTGATTGAACCTTTTATAATCTCCATATTCAAAGGGTATTGTAGTGTTACTAAGGGCTTTTGGAACTCCCCGTATTTCTAGACCTTTCATTAAATGTCCTTTTAATTTATCCTCTTTTAAATTTGCTGATAAATACCAGTCATGCCAACCATGATAACCACAAATAGCTACCTTATCCCTATTCGAGGCAGCTCGTGCTATTCGAATAGCGATTGAATTCGCCTCACCGCCAGTTCTTGCAAATTTAACCATTTCAAAATGTGGATGTAATTCTAGGAGTTTTTCAGCGAGTTTTAGTTCCTCTATGGAATTTAATGAACTCATATTACCTGATCTAATTGATTGAGCTACAGCTTTATCTATTTCATTATTTGCATAACCCAAAATATTAGTTCCAACACCCATTAAATAAATATCCGTTAAAACATTATTGTCTAAATCAATAATTTTACATCCTTTTGCTTTTTTATAATATGGAGGCCAGAACTCAGGTAAAAACCTATCTGGATTTTTAGATAATAGCATATTTCCTCCAGGAATAAATTTGTTGGCTCTTTGCCAAAGAATTCTACTATTTTTAGTTTGATTTTTTAAAATTGATAAATTTTCTTTCTTCGAATCAAAATAATTTAAAATTTTTTTATTTGAAATTACATCTTTAAAGCCAAAATTTTTGTTGTTTTTTTTTAGCGTGTTGTAGACAAATTTAATATTCTTGTAATCAATTTTATTATCAACGGAAATTTTTATATTATTATAATTTTTACTAAGAAGGAGGTTTTTTTTATTTAAATTGTTTGAACGTCTAATTTTTGTTGTAACATGTTCTTTGTCAAAAGACGTTTGACTTTCTTTAAAAGAAAAATTTAAAGCTTTTTTTGAAAAAATTTCCACATCTAAACCATCAGGAAACGATGGGGGACAAATATTTGAGAAATATTCTAGCTTTTTGTCATTTTGATAAGTTTTTAACATTTTATTGATTAAATTAGGGTCCACAAAAGGGCAATCACCTGTAAGTCTTATGATTGTTTTTGCTTTTAATTTATTAGATGCTAGATAGTATCTAGATAATACATTTTTTTCACTACCTTTAAAATAATTAATATTTTTTCTTTTTAAAAATACCTCTAATGAACTATTTTTCTTATTGCTTGGTATTAAAAAAACAATATTTTTATTTTGAATTTTTGTTTTTTTTAATCTTTCCACCATTATTTCTATAATTGATTTATTTCCTATTTTTTTAAAAATTTTTTTAGGAAACCTTGTTGATGTTTCTCGAGCTTGAACAAAAATATAAATATCTTTATTCACCATTTAGAGGGATTGATAAGTTTATCATCGTTAGAAGTAAATTTTGAAGTATTGAATTTTTTTTTGACTTTAATCGATAATATCTGCTTTAATTGGTCCAAATTATTTACACCTATAATCAATTTATCTACCAAATTTATTTGATAAACATAGGAAGTGCAATAACTTAGTTTTTTATTATGTAAATCCTCTGTAAAACTATTCCAGTCAGATAATATTTTTTTCCATCTCATAAAATTTTTTGGTATCGATTTATATTTCTGTAACAACAAGCCTTGTAAAAATATTGATCTTGCAAAAATTTTTATTCTGTAATTTTCTATTATTTTTTTTAATCTTTTATTTAAAATCCTTTTATCAAAAATATTAATTGGACATTGTAGTACGTCCGGTCTAAAATTTAATAATACAGATTTTAATTTTCCAAAATTATAAATTGAATAGCCAAATTTATTGAAGTATTTTTTTTTTTTAAGATTTTTTATTACATTGAAAACAGCATATTTAGATTTATAATCAAGTAACTCAAAATTATTAATTAGTAGAGTGTCAATTTTACTTATTCTCATCTTTTTTTTTGTATTCAATAACTTCTCAACGATGTAGCTTTGAATTTTGTTTTCGTGGTAACCTTGCAATACCTTTTTATTTAATTTTAATTTTGTAGTTACATTCCAATTATTTTTTACTAGTCCAATTTTTCTATCAACATTTCGATAATGAATTGAAGTATCGAGTGAATTTATTTTTTTTTTTTTTAAAAAAAGTAATATTTTTACTAATTCTTTTTTGCTAAGGGATTTTTTATTAAATTTACCATATCCGCCCTCAAATTGAGCTGTACCTATTATTAATTTTTTTTTAAGAGACAAGATGGATAAAATTATTTTATTTAGAACTATTTAGCTTTTTAATTTCGCTGACTTTTAAAAAATGTTTGTTTTTCTCAGAGCTATACTCAAACTCTGAGTTAACTTTTTTACCTTTTTCCCCTTTTAAGTTAAGAGCAAAATTTTTGTTATTGTCGAAATGTCTCGGAGATGGAAATATAATGTAATGATTTTTAAATTCTAAAGTTAAAAAGTGAGAGTCATTAGGGCACATAACTTCGTGAAGTTTTTCGCCTGCACGTATGCCTATAATTTTAATTTTTAAATTTGGGGCCATAGCTTTTGCCAGATCAGTAATTTTTATTGATGGAATTTTGGGAACAAATATTTCTCCACCTCTCATTAATTTAAAAGTAGAGATAACGAACTCGACTCCTTGATCTAAAGTTATCCAAAATCTAGTCATTCTTTTATCAGTTACAGGTAGAAAATCAGATTTATCCTTTATTAGTTGATTAAATAATTGCACAACCGAGCCTCTTGAACCTACAACATTTCCGTATCTCACAACTGAAAATAGGGTTTTTTGATTTCCAACTATGTTGTTTGCTGCCACAAATATTTTATCTGATGCCAATTTTGTAGCTCCATACAAATTTATTGGATTTGCTGCTTTATCAGTTGATAAAGCAATTACTTTGTTAACTTTTTGTGAAATAGCGGCCTGAATTATGTTTTCTGCTCCGTAAATATTAGTTTTTACATACTCCATTGGATTGTACTCAGCTGAAGGAACGTGTTTAAGTGCAGCTGCATGAACAACAAGATCTACACTTCTCATAGCCATTTTTAGTCTATCCAAATCTCTTACATCTCCTAGAAAAAATCTCATAAATTTAAAATTTTGTTCAGGAAATTTTTTTTGCATTAGATATTGTTTATATTCGTCTCGTGAATAAACGATAATTTTTTTAGGTTTGTATAGACTCGAAATTTTTTTTATAAACCTCTGGCCAAAAGAACCTGTTCCACCTGTTACTAAAATAGTCTTATTATTAAACATTTTTGTATTTTTGCATAGCTCCGCACTTTGTAAAAAAAACTTTTACAAAAACATATTTTCTCATTTTTTTTTTTACGAAGGAATATAAAGCAAATCTTTTTTATTAATATTTGTTTTTATATTTCCCATCATTATACTTATTCTATTTTTTTGAATATCTAATATTTTAAAAATTTTTTGGGCAAAAGGACCAGAGGAAAATCTATAAGAACCATTTACCTCACCATCGTAAAAATTTTGAGTAATATATCCGTCATCGTTTTCAGCTTTTTTACATTTTATTATAAAATCTTCAATTTCATTTTGAGACTTATTAATTCCGTCTAAAATATATTTAACTCCTCTAGTATATTTTGCCTGATTTAAAAAAATAGTTTCCGAAAATTTTTTGTTAAAACAAAAAATATAATCGCCTAATAAATTAAATTCCTTTTTTATTAATTGATTATTCTTAAATTTTTTTATTAATACTTTTGGACAATAAAACTTTAAGTCTTTGCCAAATTTTAATTTGAGTTGATCTTTAAGATAATTCATTTTTTTTTTATCAAATTTGATTACAGTCCACATTAATCTAATTCCTTTTTTAAATCGTCATATTCCTTTATTTTTGTTTTCATGAAATTTATTGTTAGTCTTGTTCTTTCTGCAATTCCTTTTGGGGTTAACACATAATGAATATACTTTATCTTTTTTTCTTGTTTTTGAAAATTTTTGATTTTTACGAAACCTTTTTCTTTTAAAGCTTTCAAGCAGTAATTTAATTTTCCTAAACTAAAACCTAAGTCTTTAGCCATCTCTCTTTGAGAAGCTTTAGGGCGTTTATGAATTTTTCTTAAGACTTCAAAATTGTCTAAAGTACGGGGTTTTTTCATTGTTCAATTTTTGAACATTTATACTGTTCAATTATTGAACAATCAACATTTAATTTCAACTTTAATTATCATGCTACTAGATGTAGTATCTAATTGAAAAAAGATACTAATTAGTGTAGCTAATTATTTGGAATATTTTAATTTTGAAACTATTTAAATGAGCAAAGAATACCTTCAAGCAATACAAAAAAAAGAAAAATATAAAAAAGAAAATCAAATATATTTAAAAAATAGAGTTTTTAAGACCTTTAAAAACCTCATAAAGACCTTTTACAATACAGAATTAAAAAAGAATCAATCTTTGTTAGATTTAGGTTCAGCTGACGGAGCTTTTGTCAATGTATCAAAAAAAGAAGGACTAGACGCTTATGGATTAGATGCTCATGACTTAGACTTAGAGGATGATAAAATTGATTTCTCTGATAATAGATTTGATATAGTTACGGCAATTTCTTTAATTGAACATGTAAAAAATCCAAATAATTTACTTAAAGAAACAATGAGAGTTTTAAAAAAAGATGGGGTATTCATATTAGTTACACCTGATTGGAGCTACAATGTTCAAAACTTTTATGACGATCCAACCCATGTAAAACCTTATACTAAAAAATCTTTAAAGTTTTTGTTAGAAAGCTTCAATTTTAAAGAAGTTTATGTTGTGCCGTGGTTAGTATGTAAACCTTCATGGATGTGGAAAACGCCTTTTAGTTTTTTAATTGCGCGAAATTTACCCTTTAGAGGAAATCGGAACAAATTAATTCCCGAATTTTTAAAAGGTAAATCCAAGACCCTTCTAGCTATTTGTAAAAAATAAAAATTTTTTTCAGTGCATAAATCAAGCCAATTGAGCTATTAGTACTGGTCAGCTACACGCGTTACCGCGCTTCCACACCCAGCCTATCAACG
>MDTA01005669.1_pt1 | contig 22593 bp, 25 predicted proteins | sample 811151 | NCBI WGS metagenome assembly MDTA01 (sample SAMN05326648, study PRJNA326480) | marine metagenome | isolation source: seawater | place: Indian Ocean: South | collected 2010
ATTTAAAAAAATGGATTGTTTAAACCAAATATATACAATAGCGAAACGGCTGAGTGGCAGAGTGGTCATGCAGCGGATTGCAAATCCGTCTACGCCGGTTCGATTCCGACCTCAGCCTCCATTTTAAGATGTATAAAAAATTATGAAAACAATCGTGGTTAGTGGTGGCTTTGATCCAGTTCATGTTGGGCATTTAGAAATGCTAGAGAACGCAAAAAAATTAGGAAATCACCTAATTGTAATTTTAAATTCAGACAGGTTTTTAAAAGAAAAAAAAGGTTTTGTTTTTATGAAATATAAGGAGAGAAAAAAAATTTTAAAGGGCTTTAGTTGCGTTGATGAAGTTATTAAATGTATCGATAGGGATAATACAGTTTGTGCAACTTTAAAAATGCTAAGTGATAAAAATAAAGTAGACATTTTTGCGAATGGTGGGGATAGAAAAGCAATATCAGATATTCCTGAGTATGAAATTTGTAAAAATAATAATATCGAAATGGTGTTTGATGTTGGTGGAGATAAGATTCAGTCAAGCTCAGACCTAACTAAACAATTTACTAACTACAAAGAAGACAGGCCATGGGGCAATTTTGAAAATCTTCTTGAAGAAAAAAATTATAAACTTAAGAAACTTATAATTTTCCCAAAGCAACAAATAAGCTTTCAATTTCACAAATTTCGACAAGAAAAATGGTTTGTAGTTAAGGGAAGAGGTTATGTACACATAGGAGACAAAAAATTTGAATGCAAAAAAGGTTCATTTTTTGAAATCTTTAAAGAGCAAACGCATAGCATTGAAAATACAGGTAAGCTAAATCTAGAAATAATCGAATTCCAGTTTGGTGAAAAAGTCTTAGAAGAAGATATTGTCCGTCTTAAGGATATTTATGGAAGGATTTAAAAAAATAAAAAAAGCTATCATTCCTGTAGCTGGATTTGGAACAAGAATGCTTCCAGCGACTAAGGCTGTAGCTAAAGAATTGCTACCAATTTTAGACAAACCCTTAATTCAAATAATTATTGAAGAAGCAGTAGAAAGTGGCATTGAGGAAATAATTTTAATTACTAGAAGCGGGAAAGAGGCCATTGAGAATCATTTAGATAACAATTTTGAACTTGAGACTCTTTTGAAAAGGGCTAAAAAACATGAGACTTTAAGAAAATTTCCAAACTATCTTCTTAAAAACATAAATTTCCTCTCTATAAGACAAGAAAAACCAAAGGGCCTTGGAGATGCAATATTTTCTGCAAAACCTGCACTAGAAGATGGAGAGGCTTTTGCTGTTTTTCTACCTGATGAATTATTATTATCTCTTGGAAAGGAAAAGGATTTTAAGAAAATGATGAACAACTATATGAATACAGGAAACGGTCAATTATTAATTGAAAAAGTTCCTAGAAAAAAAATAATTGAATATGGTGTTGTTAATTTGAATAACGAAAATATCTCAATTTGTAAAAGCAAAGAAGTAAAGGATGTAATTGAGAAGCCTTCTCTTAGGAAGGCTCCTTCAAATTTCAGAATTGTTGGCAGGTATATTTTGCCCTATGAAGTTATAAAAATATTATCAAACTTGAAACCAGGTAAAAATAATGAAATTCAATTGACGGACGCAATAAAAAAACTTCTTAATTCTACAAATTTAAAACTTGAAGCGAATCTTTCGAACTCAAGAATATTTGATTGCGGTTCCTTGAAAGGGTTTCTAGGTGCTAACATTGCCTTAGCTTCTAAAGATAAAAGCATGAAAAAATATTTAAAGGAGATTTTAAGTTAATTAGCCCGGGTGGTGGAATTGGTAGACACAAGGGACTTAAAATCCCTCGATAGCAATATCGTGCCGGTTCAAGTCCGGCCCCGGGTACCATCCTTTTTATGTAAAGATTATCTCAAAATGTTACTTATGAAATTACTAAGCTTAAAGTGTAGAATCTTATGTGTAATTAAATTTTTAAAATTGTTATAAAATTCATTACTACATCACAAGAATCCTCTCATGCAAGAAGAAAATAACAATAATTTCAGCAATTTAGATAACAAAATAAATTTGAATGAAATTTTTTTTGTATTAATTAAAGGGAAAAAATACATAATATTTTCAACAATTATTTTATTTTTAGCGGGTATTGTTTATAGCCTTTATTTACCAAATATTTATCAATCTAGGGCTCTATTAGCTCCAGTTGAGGAATCCTCTCTTTTAGGTGAATCTCTTTCTCAAATAAGCGGCCTAGCAAGCTTTGCAGGAATAAATTTATCCGGAGATAATAAAAATACTAATTCTAAAAAGGCAATTGAGATGATGGAGTCTTTAAACTTTTTTGAAAATCATATTTTACCAAAAATTTTTCTCCCTGACCTTATGGCTTTGAAGTCTTGGGAGCCTAAGAAAAACATCTTGCATTATGATGAAAGTATTTATCAACAAAATTCTGATGAATGGGTAAGAGACTTCTCTTTCCCAAATAAACTTATACCCAGCGCCCAAGAGAGTCATGAGGTTTTTAATGAAGAACATTTTAATTTAAACGTTGATAATAGAACTGGTTATGTAAAGTTGTCTGTAAAACACCAGTCTCCTTATGTGGCAAAACAATGGATTGAAATTATTTTTAATGAAATTAATTATTTTTATAGACAAAAAGATAAGGCTGAGGCCGAAAAGTCTGTAAATTATTTAAAAAATCAAATGGCAAAGACAAGTTTTTCAGAAGTCAAACAAGCCACAGCATCACTTCTACAAAAAGAAATTCAAATATTAACCTTGATCGAAGCTAATAAGGATTATGTTTTTGAATACGTATATCCGCCTGATGTAATGGAAGAAAAATCTGAACCATCTAGAATTTTCATTATTAGTTTCATGACGCTTTTAGGTATTTTTTCAGGGGCGCTTATTGTTTTTTTCAAACATTATTTTACAGAAAAGAAAAAGACATTAGAAATAACCGTTACTTAAAAAATGATTATTTAACTAATAATTTATTGGAGCTTTAGTAAAAGTGATTAATAGGGGTGCATTTAAAATAATTGATAACTTTTTGACAGATTCGGAACTTAGCGACGCAATTAATTTAGCTGATAAAAGTTATAACGATAAATCTAGAACTCATGATGGAGGTTCTAAGTATGGCACTTTGGATTGGTTTTATTCTGATGTCGCCTTTCAAAACCGAATAGTAATAAAATTTTTAAAAAAATTTAACCTTGACAAAAATGACATAACTAAATTTGTTATTTATTACCTCGAACCCGGATCTCGTATCCCTCCCCATAGAGATAATTCAGGAGCATCTATAAATGACAGAATAAGGTTTCATATACCGATAAAAACTAATGATTCAGTTGAGTTCATTGTTAAAAAAGAAAAAATAAAAATGATGCCAGGAGATTTATGGATTCTTGATACGTCTTATGAACATTCAGTTTACAATGGAGGTTCAAGTTCAAGATCTCACTTTGTAATTGAATGTGAGATTAATAAAACTATCAATAAATATCTTTTTAATGATCTTCGAGCCAAGATTCATACATTAGAATTTTATTTATGGGGTGTACGAAAATTACTTATTGCTATTCTAATAAATTCTTGGAGCCAACCTAAATATGCTAAGGCTCAATTAAAAATTTTATATAATTTTTTTATAAAAAGATTTTTTCGTGATTAGTCTCTTATTTATAAAAATTATGATTCCTAAAAAAATTATGTTTTTTTTAAAAATTAGTTTCACTTTCAAATTTATTTGCTTAAAGCAATTTTACAGATATTACTTTTTTTAGAGGGATATTTATTAAAACATATATGAAGGCTTAAATTTGAAAAATAAAAATAAAAATAAAATTACGGTAGTTGGCTCTGGTTACGTAGGAATGTCCTTAGCAGTTCTTCTTGCTCAACAAAACGATGTAGTAATTCTTGATGTCGACCCTGAAAGGATCAAGAAAATAAATAGTAAACAATCTACCGTAGCTGACTCTGATATTGAGTCTTTTTTAAAGGATAAAGAGCTAAAGCTAACTGCTACAGTTGATAAAAATGTTGCTTATGAAAACACTAATTTTATATTAGTGGCTACACCTACTGACTACGATCCTGAAAATAATTCTTTCGATACTAGCTCAGTGGACGCAGTAGTCAATGATGCCTTGGAGCTAAGCGAAGATGCTTTAGTAGTAATCAAGTCTACAATTCCTGTTGGCCATACAAGATTTTTGCAAAAAAAGCATGCCACAAAGAGGGTAATATTTTCACCTGAATTCTTGCGAGAGGGAAAAGCTTTAAAAGATAATCTTTTTCCGTCTAGAGTCATTATTGGAAGTGAATTAAAAGCAGGAAAAGAGTTTGCAAACCTATTAGCTGAAGGTGCTCAAAAAAAGGATATCGAGATGTTATTTATGAAATCTGAAGAGGCTGAGGCAGTAAAGCTTTTTTCTAACACTTACTTAGCAATGCGAGTATCCTTTTTTAATGAGTTAGACTCATATTCATTGGCTCATAATCTGGAAACAAAACATATAATTAATGGCGTATGTTTAGATAGACGAATTGGTCGCGGTTATAACAACCCCTCTTTTGGGTATGGAGGATATTGTTTACCAAAGGATACTAAGCAGCTTTTAGCAAATTATGATCAAGTCCCACAAAATTTGATTCAAGCGATTGTGTCTTCAAATGAGACTAGAAAGAATTTTATCGCAAACAAAATTATCAAGTTAAAGCCAAAGACAGTTGGCGTTTACAGATTAGTTTCTAAAGAGGGTAATGATAATTTTAGGTCTTCTGCGATACTTGGCATCATAGAAAAGATAAAAAAAGAGGGCATTAATTTAGTAATTTACGAACCTAAACTTAAAGATAGTGATTTTTTTGGATCAAAGGTTATTATAGATTTGGAAGAATTTAAAAAGGTTTGCGATATTATAATAGCTAATAGAAAGTCTGAAAGTTTAAATGATGTTGAGTTCAAATGTTTTTCAAGAGACTTATATGGTGAAAACTAATTTTATTTAGATTCTTTAAATAAAAAAAGTTAAAAATGAGTGTATTATGGATAATCAAAAAGTTGCTTTGATAACAGGAATAACTGGGCAAGATGGATCTTATCTTGCAGAGTTTTTGTTAGAAAAAGGATACGAAGTGCATGGTATAAAAAGACGATCGTCTTCATTTAATACTCAAAGAATTGACCATATCTTTGAAGACCCACATGTTGAAAATAAAAATTTCTTTCTTCATTATGGCGACTTATCTGATTCAAGCAATTTAACAAGAATATTGTCTGAAGTGCGTCCTGATGAAGTATATAATTTAGCAGCTCAATCGCATGTTGCTGTTAGCTTTGAATCGCCTGAATATACTGCTGATGTTGATGCAATTGGAACATTAAGGCTTTTAGATGCTATTTTGTTTTTAGGTTTAGAAAATACAAAATTTTATCAAGCATCTTCTTCAGAGTTATATGGAATGGTTCAAGAAACTCCTCAAATCGAAACCACTCCATTTTATCCTAGATCACCTTATGCAGTTGCTAAAATGTATGCTTATTGGATTGTTGTTAATTACAGAGAGGCATATGGAATACATGCCTGTAATGGTATTTTATTCAACCATGAATCTCCTCGAAGAGGTGAAACCTTTGTAACTAGAAAAATCACTCGAGGCCTTTGCAACATAGCCCAAGGATTAGAAAAATGTCTTTATATGGGCAACATAGATGCTTTAAGAGATTGGGGTCATGCCAAAGATTATGTGAAGGTTCAGTGGTTGATGCTACAGCAGGATAAGCCTGAGGATTTTGTTATAGCTACAGGAGTTCAGCATTCAGTGAGAGAATTCATAATATGGTCGGCAAAAGAGTTAGGAATAGAAATTGAATTTAGGGGAACCGGTGAGAATGAAGAAGGTTTTGTTGTTGGCATTACAGGGAATAAGGCTCCAGGAGTGAAATTAGGAGATGTAATAATTAGGGTTGACAAAAAGTATTTTAGACCCGCTGAGGTAGAATCTTTACTAGGTAACCCAGAAAAAGCAAAACGTATTTTGGGATGGGAACCTTCTATTACAGTTCAAGAAATGTGTGCTGAGATGGTGAAAGAAGATTTGATTCTTGCAAAAAATAAAGTACTTCTTATGAAGAACCAAAGTTAGTTTTTTATTTTTGATACAAGGATAATTTCATGAAAATATTTTTAACTGGTGGTTCCGGTATGGTCGGGAAAAATATTCTTGAGTACCCTAAATCTCAAATGTATAAAATTTTTTCTCCAAAAAAAGAGGAATTAAATTTATTTAATAGAACAGAAATTTTAAATTATCTTCTTGAATTGAAACCTGATTTTGTTATCCATTGTGCTGGAAGAGTAGGAGGAATAGAAGCAAATATAAGCAGTTCATTGGCATTTTTGAGAGATAATGTTGAAATAGGATTAAATGTTATAGAAGCATCAAGCCAAGCTGGAGTAAAAAATCTTATTAATCTTGGAAGTTCTTGTATGTACCCAAAAAATGCTCCTAATCCTCTTAAAGAAAAAGAAATTCTACGAGGCGAACTTGAACCAACAAATGAGGGTTACGCGTTAGCAAAAATTGTTACAGCAAAACTATGTGAATACATTGTAAAAGAGAATCCGAGTAAAAAATATATAACCATAATTCCATGTAATCTATACGGACGTCACGATAATTTTGATATTAATTCTTCTCATTTGATTCCCGGAGTTATCAGCAAACTTCATAATGCTACTAAAAAAGGTAAAACTAGCATAGATATTTGGGGCGATGGAAATGCAAGAAGGGAATTTATGTTTTCAGAAGATCTTGCTGACCTAATCTTCTTTGCAATAGAAAACTTCAAAAGTATACCGCAAAATCTGAATGTCGGCTTGGGGCATGATTTTTCCATTAACGAATACTACAAAGCAATTGCATCAGTAATTGGTTATTCTGGAAGGTTTGAACATGATTTAAGTAAGCCTGTTGGAATGCATCAAAAAATTGTAGACATTACAAACTTAAAAAAACTTGGTTGGTCTCATAAAACTAATCTCATTGATGGAATCAGACAGGCATATGAATTTTACAAAGGAGAGAATTAATGGAATTTAAGTTAGCCTCAAGTACTTGGGGCAGAGAAGAGATTAACGCTTTACAGAGAGTTATAGATTCAGACATATATAGCATGGATAAAGAGGTCCAAAATTACGAAAATAAATTTTCTGAATACTTCAATTCTAAGTATTGCATCATGGTAAATTCAGGATCTTCTGCAAATTTATTAATGATAGCTGCTATGTTTTTTACACAAGACAAAACTAAAAGATTTTCCAGAGGAGATGAAGTTATTGTTCCAGCTGTCTCATGGTCTACTACTTACTTTCCACTTCAACAGTATGGGCTAAAGTTAGTTTTTGTAGATATTGATAGTGAAACATTGAACTTTAATCTAGAGGCTTTAAGATCAGCCATAACAAGCAAAACTAAAGCTATCTTGGCTGTAAACTTACTTGGAAATCCTAATGATTTTAGTACTATAAATTCTCTAATAAGCGGCAAAAATATCACCCTCTTAGAAGATAATTGTGAGTCAATGGGTTCACAGATTGAAGACAAATACGCCGGTACTTATGGCCTCATGGGCACGTTTAGTTCTTTTTTTAGCCATCATATTGCAACAATGGAAGGCGGTTACATTTTGACTGACGATGAAGAACTTTATCATATTATCTTATCACTTCGAGCACACGGTTGGACTAGAAATTTACCAAAAGAAAACCATATAACAGGAACAAAAAGTGACGATCCTTTTGAAGAAAGCTTTAATTTTGTCCTACCTGGTTATAATTTAAGACCATTAGAAATGAGTGCCTCTGTCGGAATTGAGCAATTAAAAAAGCTTCCAAGTTTTTTATCTAACCGAAGAACTAATGCTAAATATTTTCAAGAGTTATTTTCAGATCATCCGTTTATTTCAATTCAGAAAGAAATCGGCATGAGTAGTTGGTTTGGCTTTTCTTTGATATTAAAAGATGATTCTCCAATTAATCGGAAGGAGCTAGTTGAAACTTTATTCAAGAATAAAATTGAATGTAGGCCAATAGTTACAGGTAACTTTTTAAAAAATAAGTCAGTTCTTAAATTTTTTGATTATAAAATATCAGGGACACTTGAGAATGCAGAACATCTTGATTCAAATGGTTTATTTGTAGGAAATCACCATTTTGATATTTCTAAGCAGATAAAATATCTTAAAAACGTTCTAAATAACTCTCAATTTAAATGATATTTCTTTCAAATAAACCTATACATTTTTAAACTATATTTTTTTAAATTTATTTCATTATTATGAATATGAAAAAAAGAATCGATATTTTTTTAATGGGAGGAACAGGTAATAATTTTTTTCAGCTAGCTTTAGGCAGTGAATTTAAAAGAAGGGGATATAGAGTCAGGTACAACACTTTTCTAAGAAAACAAAATTTTGTAACAAGAATTCTTGGGTGGTCAATACATGAAGATAAATTGATAAATTATTTTTTAGAATCGGAATCTATAATAAGCAATTTAAATTTAAGTGAGTTTTTAAAACTAGTTTACACTTTTATACTTTATAGACTCGGGTTTAAGAATTTACTTTCAACTGATAAAAGTTTTTTTGATGAAAAATTCGTTAATCAGACAATTATAGGCTACTGGCAAGAGGGACCTCACCTAAATTTCGAAGTTTACAAAAAATTAAAAGATAAGCTTACCCAATACTTCATAGACCATGAGATCAAAACAGAGTTGAATTTAAAAAACAGACTAGTCTGTCATTACAGAGCAGGTGACTTTCCCAAGGGCAAAAGGCTAAGTAGTAGTTATTATTTTTCTGCTTTCAGTAGATTTCCTAATCATAAGCCTTTAATAGTTACAAATGATATTAATGAGCTAAATAAGGCAGGATTTGAATACCAAGAGTCTGTTAACTTATCTTTAGAAGAGGATTTTCTAATATTGTTTAGTGCAGACAAATTAGTTTGTTCAAATTCCACTCTCTGCTTTTGGGCGGCTGCATTAGGCAAATCAAGTAAGAGCGTAATTCCAAGTCACTTGATTTTTCGAAATAAAAAAGAAAAAAATACCTTAAAATTTTTTGATAAAGATATCGTTATAATCCCTGCATCTTATGATTAGATATTCAAAATATGAATGATTAATAATGCTTTGATTATAGGTTACCTTTGAAATCATCTTTTCATATAAAATAGTTTTTTATTCTTATCTATAAGGAAGTTTTAGAGTGGATATTGTTTTTACAGTTCAGCTGATATTTATTTTTGGCTTTGTCATAACTTTTTTTCTTGATAACAATATTACTCTTTCTTTACGAGTAATAGGCAAAAAGTTAGATGCCTTCCCTGAGGGTACGTTAAGATCAACTCAGATTCTACTTCTAAATAGAGTTGGAGCAGCATTTTTTTTTACATCAGCTGGTTTTTTGGTCGATGTAGGTCTAGGTCCAAGGGAGTTTTTATTACTTTTTTCAATATCTTGGTTTCTTTTAAGTATACTGAGTTTTTTATATCTAAAAAAATGGCCTGAAGTATCAGATTTCTTAGCTGTTTACCTCTTTAAAAAAAGAAAAGCTTTTAAGAAAGAAGTCATAAGATTTTCCTTCTCTTATCTTCCCATAAATTTCCCTTTTTTCTTTTTCTTAGTTGGTGTAAGCATTCCAATCATTCTGGCTGCTTTTTTTCCTGATTTTAGAGGAACATTACTTCAGCTTGGCTTTCTTTTTAATGGTCTTGCTTCAATGCTTTTAGTGTTTATCATTGAGCCAAAGTTTATAAATCATATTTCTAACAATGATCATGATCTTGCAGATGAGTTACATCAAAAGCTGATTTTTTCTAAGGCTTCAATATTGATGATGATGAGTTTTATAAACATAATTATTAGCCTGATCTATTAAATGGCAATAAAAGCTCCGAAAGGTTATATTGATTTTTTTTGTCTAAGAAGGGCAGTAATGCAATGAGTTTTTTAACAAGCAAAACATATTGGCTGTCAATTGCTTTTTTTTTAGTATTATTCATCGGTAATGCAAATTTATTTGGTTTTCCATTGATTTTGCTAGCTCTTAGCCTACCCATATTTTTTGCATTCGAAATAAGGCTTAGCTTCATTCAGCTGTCATTTATTTTAATCTCTACGAGTATATTTTCTTATAAATCTTTCAATCTAGAAGAAGTTTACCAACCATTGTATCCACTATGGGTAATAAGCTTTTTCTTAGCTTTTTTATTTACAAATGCAATGATAGATAAGTTGAAAGAATATCCGTTAGAAACCCTTCGGATAATGGCATTTGCATTTATACCAATACTTATAATATTTTTAATTGGAATCTTCTTAAGTCAAGTTGACTCAAGAGCGCTTTTCATTTTTGGTCCAAACATGCTTTACAGGATTGTCGGTTTCTTTTTAGCCATAGGAGGGGGTTATTTATTTTTCAAAGGGAACAGAATTTCTGCTTTGATGTTGAGTCTCTTGTGTTACTACGTTTTGATCCTCATAGGGTCACGTGGAGGGCTTGTTGTTATGCTCATCACACTTTTATTATTTTTTCACATTTATAATAAAAAAATTACTTTTTTCAATCTTTCTTTGGGAGCCGCTTTATTATTTTCCCCACTATTCTTTTTGAATATTGATTTGAGTTTTTTTCGAATATTTAACTTTCAGGCTTTTGGCTCTATAGAAGATACAGATTATCTCGATGCTTATTCTCGTCTAAGACCATTTTTATTTCTCCTTTTTGAACAGGAAAGATTTTCTATAATTGGAATATCTCACGAAGAGTTTCTCAATATTTTTTCTACTCCAGGATATCTTTATCCCCATAATATGTTTTTAGAGTTAGCTATTTATTTTGGATGGCTTGGAGTTTTTGTTGCTTTAATAACTTTCTATAAAATTACCGAACTTATTTTGCTCACTTTAAAAACCAAAACGAACCCATTTGTAATTTTTTGTTATGCTCTCTTAGTGCTTTTTTTAGGCACAATGTTTTCGGGAGACATGGGAGATAATGGTGCTATTCTTGGTGCAATCTTTGCAGTCTTTTGGCACCTCAAGATTTTTAAAAATGAAATCGATAAAAATTCCTTATTAAAATTAAGTAATAATTCTGTTCAATAAACTTAATGAAGATCATCTATTTACATCAGTATTTCCACACACCTGAGATGGAATGGAGCACAAGGTCTTATGAAATAGCAAAGAGATTAGTATCAAAAGGACATGAAGTTCATATTATCACCTCTAAACATAGTCTAACAAAAGACAAATCAGACAAAAAAAGTTGGACAGTTACCATGGAAAATGGGATATATGTTCATTGGTATCCTATAGAATATTCTAATACATTTAATTTCTATAAAAGAGTTTTATCATACATAAAATATGCATTTTTCTCTTTCAAAAAAGGCCTTTCTCTAGAGGGAGACATAATTTATGCAACAAGTACTCCATTAACCGTAATTATTCCTGGATTTTTGTTATCGCTTTTTAAAAAAAAACCCTTAATATTCGAAGTCAGAGACCTCTGGCCAACTCTTCCTATTGCAATTGGAGCATTAAAAAACCCCTTCAATATATTCGTTGCTCGTTGTCTAGAAAAATTTGCTTACAAATTCTCATCGAAGATCATAGCTTTATCCCCGGGAATGAAAAGAGAAATCGTCAAAAAGGGGATTAGCGAAGATAAAATTCATGTAATTCCAAACAGCTGTGATATTAAAAATTTTTCAGTTAAAAATCATTCAGAAGAAAATTCAAATTTTAGAAGAGCAAATAAAATACCTTTAAATAACTTATTAATTACTTACGCTGGCACTTTTGGAAAAATTAATAATCTTTTTTATATGGTTAATCTTGCTGAAAAGCTAAGAAATAATTCGTCTATAACTTTTCTGGCAGTTGGAGGCGGAACTGATTTTAATGATGTAAAAAAAGATATTGAAAAGAAAAGGTTAAATAAAAGCTTTATTGTTTTAAAACCTTTACCAAAAAAAAACATGCCAACAGTTCTCTGTGCGTCAGACATCAGCTTGTGTATTTTTTTGCCATTAAAAGAAATGGAATCTAATTCAGCAAATAAATTTTTTGATGGTTTAGCTTCTGGTAATATGATTTTGATAAATTATGGTGGGTGGCAAGAAGATATTCTAAAAAACAATTATGCAGGGATTAGGCTTCCAGAAAATATCGACAAAGCTGCAGAGATAATAATTGAGCTAGAAAAGAGTAGAAATAATGTCATTGAGATGGGAATGAACGCAAAAAAAATAGCTATAGAAAAATTCGATAGAAATAAGCTTACAGATGAATTAGAAAAAATTCTTTTAGATGTCGTTAGTAAACATTAATTTTTAAAAAAATTAGGTTTCTGATTATGTTTATATATTAATTAGTTAGTTAAGTACTTATATAGAATGTCTATTATGAAAGTTAAAGTTATTTCAGACATGGTATGTAATAACATGTTTAAAAATTTTCCAGAAATGAATGGAAAAAGCTTTGATATTTCTTTTTCGCCTGTAGATCAATTTCTTCCAGAAATAATTAATAGTGAAGGCGATGATTTTTTATTAGTTCACCTAACTCAATATGCTTTTAATTCTTATTTTATTTCTGAAGATTACCTTCTTGAATTGAAGAATATTTTAGATTCTTTGCAGGAATTTATTAACAAACGTAAAGGAAAGGTAATTCTAAATTCAATTTTCTTCGATTCCCTGCCTTTTAGTCAGTCAAAAAGACTTAAAAATCAGGAAATAGTTTTTGAATGTAATAATTTGATTTTAAAATTTTCAAAAGCAAACCCTTCTGATGTTATTTTCGTAGATGTTGCCCAAGAAATTTCGAAATTTGGTTACATTAATAATCTTAACACAAGAAATTACAGTGTAATGAAATTCCCTTATTCAAAGAAATTGAGCAGTTCGATCAGAGAAAAATATATATTTCATCTTCAACATTATTTTGATGCCCGTAAAAAAGTAGTATTTGTTGATGCTGATAATACTCTTTGGGGAGGCGTAGTTGGGGAAGACGGTTTTAATGGAGTAGACATTGGATTTGAATATCCTGGCTATGTTTTTTACTTTTTTCAAAAAGTTCTTTTAGAGTTAAAAGAATCAGGAATTGTACTTTGCTTAATATCAAAAAATAACTTAGGAGATATAGAAGAAATTTTTAAAAAAAGAGATATGCCTTTATCTTTGAGTGATTTTGTGGAGGTCAGGTGTAACTGGAACCTCAAAAGTGAAAACATAAATCAAGTATTACAATCATTAAATGTTTCTTCTTCTTCAGCAATCTTTATTGATGACAGTCAATTTGAAATTGAAGAAGTTTCAAGAGTTCATACTGATCTAGATTCTATTCATTTTGATTTCAAAAGTTCTGAAGATTTAAAAAAGCGTCTTTCATTGATAAAAGGACTTTACTCTAACTTTTTAACTGACGAAGATCTCACTAAAACACAGTCATATGCAAGCCAAAAAAAAAGAAAAGCTATGATGGATTCTTCTGAGTCTATAGAAAGTTATCTAAAAAATCTGAACATTAAAATGATAATTTATCGTAATGAAAAAAACTTAATTCCTCGTATCACTCAACTTTCTCAAAAAACAAATCAATTTAACCTAACATCAAAGCGTTATAGTGAAATAGAAATAGAGAAACTCATGACAGATCATAAAGTTTATGCATTCAATGTAGAAGATAAATTTGGTAATCTCGGAATTGTTGGAGTTGTTATTATAGTTGATAATTTAATAGATACTTTCTTACTAAGTTGTAGAGCCTTTGGAAGAAAAATTGAAAACCAAATGCTTTTAAGTGTAGTAAATGACTTAAATAGTTTCCCCATATCTGGTAGATATATTGAAAACGGTAAAAATACTGTAGCTAAGGATTTTTACGAACTTAATGGATTTAAAGAAATAAAGAAATTATCAAATAAAACTGACTTCATTCTTAGAGAGTCATTTAAAATTAAAACTTATATAAAGGATATTAAATGGGCTTAAGTATTGAAGATGCACGTAGAATTGTTTTGAGAGCTTTCTCAAACTTACAAAGTGAAATGGATACTAAAATTAACGAGCCACTAGAAGATTCATCTGACATTCTTGAAATCTTAGATAGCATGGATGTAGTAAATTTGATAATGGAAACTGAAAGTTTAATTGAGGAAAAGCTTGGGCATTACATTCCTTTAGCAAATGAGTATTCTTTTGATTTAGCTGAATCACCTTTGCTTGAATTGAAATCATGGATAAATCATGTATATGAATTGTCTAATAAAGATAATGAATAGTCAGACTTTAACTTTTAAGAACGCTTCAATTACAGGAATAGTTACGTTTGCGGGCGACAAAAAAGTTGATTTTATGTCTTCTTTTAATGAATTTAATCTTACTGAGAAAGAAGCTAAAAGACTGTCAAAAGTTATGGGTCTATCTTCACGTTACATTGTAAGTGGAGAAGAGACTACCTCAGATTTATGTTTTGAGGCAGCAAAAAAAGTTTTAGCTGGTTCAAATGTCTCCCCCAATGACATAGGGGGTTTGATTTTTGTTTCCCAAACACCTGATTTTTCTTGCCCTGCAACTGCTATTTCGATCCAAAATAGATTAGGTCTCCCCATAGATAGCGTATGCTTCGATCTTCGTCTGGGGTGTAGTGGCTTTGTTTATGGCCTAGCTTCAGCTTATGGTTTTATTGAAGCAGGATTGAATAATATTTTGCTCTGTGTGGGAGACGTAGCATCCAAAATAGTAGATACTTCTGATCATACTATCGCTCCGATAATGGGAGATGCGGGAAGTGCAATTTTAATACAAAGAAAACCATCAAAAAGTTTTTTCAATCTTTATAGTGATGGTTCAGGCTATAAAGCACTAATCGTTCCTAATAGTGGATTGAGAAAGGAGGAATCTTTTTCAGGAGCGCCCTCATTAATGCAAATGGATGGAGCAGAGGTTTTTAACTTTACCTTACAAAGAGTACCAAATATGATAGAAAATATTATGGACGTTGCCTCATTAGACTCTTCAAAAATAGATCATTTTGTTTTGCATCAACCTAATAAATATATTTTACAAAATCTAAAAAAAAGAATGAATTTAGAGGATAGTAAGGTTCCGTATTTGACTCAGTCTATATATGGAAACCAAAACAGCGCTTCAATACCTGGAACAATTAATGGGTTTTTAAGTAATGATTATTCAAACAAATCTCTTACGTCAGTAGTAGCTGGATTTGGAATAGGATTAAGTTGGGGAGCAGCGGTAATAAAAACTAAAAACATATACTCTCCAAAAACATTTCATCTGAGTTCAAATGAGAATTAAAGAATTTTTAGAAGCTATATCAGAGGCTTTAGATTGTGAAAAAGAACTTACTATTGATCAAAAAGTTGAGGATATCGAAGAATGGGATTCCTTAGGTATTTTATCTTTAGTGAGCATGTTTGATGAAATGGGTATTCAAGTTGAACTTGAAAAATTTGAACATATTGAAACAATAAAGCAGTTAGTGGATTTAGCAGAAGTATCTGATGAATAACGAACTAAATGAAAGACATGTAGTTATCCTGGGAGGATCAAGCGGCATTGGTAAAGAGCTTGCAATTAATTTTTCAAAAAAAGATAAAGTTTCTGTATTTGCAAGACGAGGTGAAAGACTAAAATCCTTAAAAAAAAATAACTCCAGAATAAATATTTTTACATGCGATGTGACGATACAGAGTGAGTTAAAAACTTCTTTAGAAGAGTGTGTTTTGAATTTTGGAAAAATTAATATTTTAATTTACTGTGCCGGAAAACAAATTATTAAGCCACTAAGATTAATGACAGAAAATGACATCGATGCCCTTTACAAAGTTAATCTTAAGGGGGCTCTAATGTCTGCTAAGCTTTTTTGTAGTTCCAAGGTATCATTGAAAGAATCTGTTTATTGTTGTATTTCTTCTATTGCTGCAAAAAATCCTGAGCCAGGTATTATCGGGTATTCTGCTATGAAGGCTGGCCTAGAAGCTATGATTTTTGGTCTTGCAAAAGAAGCTTCTCCTAGAAGATTTATAGGAATTGCTCCTGGATGGGTCGATACAGAGATGACTAGAAATCAACCCATTTACGATGATAAGTTTAAAGAAGTACTAGAAAAAGACTCTCCTCTGGGAATTACGAAAGTGGAAAATATTGTAGACGCTATATGTTTTCTCGTTAGTGGAAAGGCTTCAGCAATAACAGGTAAAGTGTTAACAGTAGATTCAGGAATCTCGATTTAGAATGTGTTAGGAGTAAAGCTATAAAAAAACTTGTTTTAATTGGTGGTGGAGCTTTCTCCTCTGAAGTTCTTGAAGTTGCTTCCCAAAGAGACTTTCAAGTTATTGGATATGTGGATGCAAAAAAAACTGAGAGTAATTTAGAGTATCTAGGAAGATATGAGGATTTACAATTAAACTCTTTCAAAGAACTAAACTTTTTTCCTTCTTTTGGGGCAATAAATAGAAAAAGCTTATTTAAGCGCTCTAATAGTTTAAAGGGTTATGATCCTAATTCTATGATTTCTTTAGTGTCGCCCCATGCGGTAGTTTCTAATAATGTAGATTTAGGAGTAGGTGTTTTTGTAGCACATGGAGCAATCATAAATACCGGTGCTAAATTAGGAAATTATGTAATTGTCAACTCGGGGAGCGTTATCGGACACGATACGGAAATCTCAGATAATTCAGTTATCGCAGGAAAAGTTTTTATAGGAGGAAGCGTTAAAGTCGGCTCAAATACTCTTATTGGGCCGGGAGTAAATATAATGCAATCTATAGAAATAGGGTCCGAGGTAATTATTTCTATTGGCTCAAATGTTGCAAGAAATATTGCTAATAAAAAAACTACAATTCCTAAACTTTCGAAAAACCTTTGAATTATTTGTATTTTTACCTCTTCAAGACAAATATTTTTAATTATTTATTAGACTTAACTAATTTTTAAAGGGTTTAATAATATTTTAGGAATTTTTATCATATGAAGAATTTAAAATTTCATCATTTAGGTATCGTTACGAGGGATATTAATCGTTATTTATCTAATTATCCTCAAGCAGATCACTCAGTAATCACAAAAGATAACGAACAAAGTGCACTTATTACTTTTTTAAAGACAGGCTCAGATACATTGATTGAGTTAATTCAACCTATTAACTCCTCTTCTCAGACTTATTCTTTTAGTTTAAGTGGTGGGGGATATCATCATGTTTGCTTTCAAATAGATTCTTTAGAAAAAGCAAATGATTTGATAAAGAAAAATAAATTATTACAGGTTTCAAAACCTGTATCTGCAGTTGCCATGGGAGGAATAGAAATAATCTTTTGCTTTACTAGAGATAAACAACTTTTTGAGTTTGCAATTTCTTCAGATGAAATTCAAATAAATTGGAAAACAAAAAGTTAAAATATTAAATAAATCTTTTTGATTTTCAGAAAATGTTATGGATGTATTGAAAGTAGCTCGCGAAACGGTGAAATTTAGCAAAACTATATTCGGAGATGAATTTATTCCCCTTCACCGTCCAGTTTTTGAAGGTAATGAAAAACAATATTTACTTGATTGTATTGATTCAAATTTTGTTTCATCAGTTGGAGAAAGAGTAGACGATTTTGAAGACCGCATTTCTAAATTCACAACTTCTAAATATGCAATTGCGGCAGTTAATGGTACAGCAGCATTGCATATATCCATTCTTTTATCAGGTGTAGAAAAAGGAGATGAGGTTATATCTCAAGCTCTTACATTTATTGCCACTTGTAATGCAATAAGTTATTCAGGAGCTTCACCGGTATTCATAGATGTAGATAGAGATACATTGGGTATGAGTCCCCTTGCACTTAAAAATTTTTTAGAAACAAATGCTGAAATTAAAAATGGAGTAACGTTAAATAAAAAATCTGGAAGGCGTATTTCAGCATGCATTCCAATGCATACCTATGGGATGCCTTGTAGAGTAAAAGAGATAGCTAGTATTTGCGAAGAATGGAATATTCCTTTGATAGAAGATTGTGCGGAATCACTTGGAAGTTATGTAGAAGATAGGCACACAGGAACTTTTGGAAAGATAGGAACATTAAGCTTTAATGGAAATAAGGTAATAACAACAGGCGGAGGCGGAATGTTACTTACTGATTGTCCTGAGCTTGCAAAAAAAGCTAAGCACATCACAACAACTGCAAAAGTTCCTCATCCATATGAATTTATACATGATGAGATTGCGTATAACTATCGTTTACCTAACTTGAATGCAGCTTTAGGATGCGCTCAAATGGAACAATTATCAAAATTTCTACTATTAAAAGCTCAACTCGCAGAGAAATGGGATTCTTTTTTTAATGACTACGGAGTTTTTTTTTGCAAAGCCATAGAAAATCATAAATCAAATAACTGGTTAAACTCTATATTATTTGACTCAAAAAAAGATAGAAATAAGTTTCTTGAATATACAAATGAAAATGGGGTCATGACAAGGCCTGTATGGAAATTGATGAATGAGTTAAAAATGTTTGAAAACTGCCAACATGATAATCTAGATAACTCAAGATGGTTAAGCGAAAGACTGGTAAACATTCCTTCTAGCGTTCCAAATGGAAGTATAAATAATATTAGAGGTTAATTTATATGAATGTATTAAATCTAATTGGAAGAACCAAACCACTATTTCATGATGACATAGCCATTCAAAATCAAAAACTTAATAGCATTGTAGAGAGAAGTCATTTTTTAGTGATTGGTGGAGCTGGATCAATAGGGCAGGCAGTTGTAAGAGAGATTTTTAAAAGAAATCCATTATCTTTGCATGTTGTTGATATAAATGAAAACAACATGGTTGAGTTAGTGCGTGATATTCGAAGCACTCTTGGATATATTGAAGGAGAATTCAAAACATTTTCTATTGATTGTGGAAGCATAGAGTTTGAGGCATTAATACAACACAAAAAAAAATATGATTATGTATTTAATTTATCAGCTTTGAAACATGTTAGAAGCGAAAAAGATCCATTTACCTTGATGAGATTGATAGAAGTAAACATTCTTAATACCATTAAAACACTTAAGTTGGTAAGAGATTGTGATGTAAAAAAATATTTTTGTGTATCTACAGATAAAGCTGCTAATCCAGTTAATATGATGGGCGCAAGCAAAAGAATCATGGAAATGTTCTTAATGCGTGAAAGTGAGTCAATTAATATTTCTACTGCCAGATTTGCTAATGTAGCTTTTTCAGATGGGTCTCTACTACATGGTTTTAATCAAAGATTTTCAAAACAGCAGCCCATTTCTGCACCTAATGATGTAAAAAGATACTTTATTACACAACAAGAATCGGGAGAGCTTTGTTTAATGTCTTGTTTGCTTGGCCATAATAGAGATATTTTTTTTCCAAAATTAGATGAAGACCTTGATTTAATTACTTTTTCTGAACTCGCTGAAAGGTTCATAAAATATTTTGGCTTTTCACCGTATATATGTTCTAGCGAAGAAGAAGCTAGAAATAAGAAAGATGATTTAATAGACTCAAGACAATGGCCTTGTTATTTCTTTAAATCTGATACTACGGGAGAAAAAGATTTTGAAGAATTTTATACCTCCAATGAAAAATTAGATATGGATAGTTTTAAAAATATCGGAATAATAAAAAATAGCATTAATATCGACTCTAATCTGCTTGATGATTTTCTTCACAAGATTAAATCAATGCGAAATCTTAAATCATGGCACAGGCAAGAGTTAGTAGATCTTTTCAAACACTTAATACCTGATTTTCAACATAAAGAAACAGGAAAATATTTAGAAGAGAGGATGTAAATATCAAAAGAATCATTGATTTAATACTTTCTCTTTCAGCCTTGCTAGCTTTAAGTCCTCTTTTGCTTCCGCTAATGATTCTCTTAAGGTTTACTGGTGAGGGTGAAGTCTTTTATCTGCAATCAAGGGTTGGATTTAAAGGAAAAATATTTAAAGTTTTTAAATTTGCAACCATGAAAAAAGATAGTCCGAATATAGGGTCTGGAACTCTCACGATGAAAAATGATGATCGAATATTGCCCATAGGTATCTTTTTAAGAAAATATAAGATAAATGAAATTCCTCAATTAATTAACATAGTATTAGGACAAATGAGTGTTGTTGGACCAAGACCATTGGTTAAATCTGGAGAGATGAATTATTCAAACAGTCAAGCAGCTTTAATAAGATCTGTTCGTCCAGGCCTGACAGGTATTGGCTCTTTGTTACTAAGGGATGAAGAAAGTTTATATGGACACAGAACAGATGCTTCAGAATTCTATAAAAATAAAATATCTCCCTATAAAGCTGAGCTAGAAATTTGGTATGTTAAAAACCAGTCACTTTTGTTAGATATATCCATAATTTTTTTAACTCTATTTGCTATTTTATTTCCCAGATTAAGAGTAGAAGATCTTTTTTCATCAATACCAAAACCACCTAAAGATCTAAAGAATTAAAATTAAAAATGATTCTTGTAAGTGTTATTAACAATAATTCATATTTAATAAAAATTTTAAAGATTTGGCATGTTATAACTTTATGAACTTTTATGGAAAAATTACATGAATCTCTCTAGGTATTTCAGAAGAATTAGGAAAAAAAATAAATTAAGAAACTATGTTTCAAACACTGAAAATTTAACTTTTTTGGATAGACATTTAAAAAATAGTAAAATTATTGCTATAGACACTGAATTTGATTGGAGGACTACATATTTTCCAGTTCTGTCTTTGATTCAAATTTCTACCATTGATATGGTATTCGTAATTGATTGTTTACATGTTAACCCAGAAAAAATTTTAAGAAAATATTTGGAAGGAAAGGATATTTTAAAAATATTCCATTCAGCAAGGAGCGATACCACTGTTCTCAGCAAGTGTCTAAAAATTCATACGGAAAATACATATGATATTCAAATTGCTGAAAAGCTTCTTCTAGGGGAAATACAGTCTTATGCAAAAATAGTTGATAATTATTTTGGAACATTTTTAAACAAAAGCGAGACGAATTCTAATTGGCTAAGAAGACCTTTATCAGAAAATCAAATTAAATATGCTTTCAATGACGTAGATTATTTGATAGAAGTCTTTTCTCTCCAAAAAAAGAAATTATTAAAACAAAATCTTCTGTCAAAGACCTTTAATTTATCTGAAAAAGAGTCCATCCTTGGAAATAAGCCTTTAAAAAGTACTAGGCTTGAAAGAATAAAAAATAAATTGTCGGATAAATCTATAAAAGTTTTTCTTTGGAGAGAAAAAATTGCTGAAGAAAAAAATGTCCCTCCATCATTTATTTTCAAGGATAAATATATTTCAAAACTGTCTAAAATAAACAAAAATAATAACGACACAAAAAGAAAAGTTATGACCATAATTGGAGATAGCGAGTTAACAGAAAATTTTATTTTGAGTATTTAATGATTTTATTTTGGATTTTTTATTTAGTTTTGTCTGTTTTGATAAGTTTTTTAATTTCTTCATTATTCAATAAAAGAATTTATGCAATCTTAAGCTTCAGTTTTTCGATGAGTATATTTCTCTCAATTTGGTTTAAATATCCAGGAGAAGTTTTTTTAGCCCCTGTCTTATCAATATTTTTACTTGAAAATACTATTATAGAAAATAACGGTATTCTAAGATTGGTTCGTCCAGTTATTTTAAGTTTCTTTATTATTTTTATAATTTCATTTTTCCTTTGGAAAAAAAATATCAAAAATTAATAATCTTAATAGAAGTATTTTCTAAATTAACTAGGCCTACTTGATTTTTTCCTTTCATTATTCCTGCGCACTCTCCAGGATTAAAAATTATAGTATCAGCTATTTTTTCTAATCTATATCTATGAGTGTGGCCATGGAGTATTAAGTCGCTTTTAAAAACCATTTCTTTGTCAATGAGATCTGGATGATGTAAGACGGTAATTTTTCTTTCATCTACAACGGTAGAGTAGGGCTCGTTCCTTATTTTGCAATCAAATTTTTTTGAAGCTATTACGAGACCTTCTTTTTCTTCAATATCATTATTTCCCAACACAACTTCAATGGGACAATTAAGTTTTTCAAAAGCTAAAAGAGATTTAGGTAAAGAGATATCACCAGTGTGAAATACTAAATCTACTCTATTTTCGTTGAAAATAGAGCAGATTTTTTTAATATTATTGAGATTATTATGCGTATCTCCTGTTACGCCAATAATCAATATTAGACTTTTTCTAGAATGTGAATACCGCAGGCAGTACCAAGACCTATGACATGAGTCATACCCATTCTTGCACCTTCAACCTGTCGTTCTCCAGCTTCACCTCTCAAATGAGTACAAACTTCATAAATATTGGCTATTCCAGTTGCTCCCAAAGGATGCCCTTTTGAAAGAAGTCCTCCGGAAACATTGACGGGAACTTTACCACCAAGCTCAACATGACCTTCATCGATCATCTTTCCTGCTTCACCATCTTTACAAAGACCAAGATTTTCGTAATGCAGC
>MDTA01166007.1_pt1 | contig 22583 bp, 24 predicted proteins | sample 811151 | NCBI WGS metagenome assembly MDTA01 (sample SAMN05326648, study PRJNA326480) | marine metagenome | isolation source: seawater | place: Indian Ocean: South | collected 2010
ATTCTTTCAACTCACTGTCATAATGACTTAGGTTTAGCAGTTGCAAATTCTCTAGCTGGAGTACAAGCAGGAGCGAGACAAATTGAATGTACAATTAATGGTATAGGAGAGAGAGCCGGAAACGCAGCATTAGAAGAAGTTGTTATGGCTATGAAAACAAGAAATGATTTAATGCCTTATTCAACTAATATAAATACCACTCTTTTAAGCAAGGCTTCAAAAGTTGTATCTAACGCAACTGGTTTTCCAGTTCAATTTAATAAAGCGATTGTTGGAAAAAATGCCTTTGCCCATGAGTCTGGAATTCATCAAGATGGAATGCTAAAAAATAGGAACACATATGAAATAATGACCCCTGAAAGTGTTGGTGTAAAACAAACATCTTTAGTAATGGGAAAACACTCAGGAAGACATGCGTTTAGGGATAAATTAAATAGTTTAGGTTATATTGATGTAACAGATGATGTTGTTGAAAATGCATTTGGTAAGTTTAAAATTCTTGCAGATAAAAAAAAACATGTTTATGATGAAGATATTATTGCTCTAGTCGATGACAGCTTAATTATTGATAATAAAGTAAATGCTATAATCTTAAAATCTTTAAAAGTATTTGCAGGTACAGGTGAACCACAAAAAGCCGAAATGACACTTAATGTTTATGGAGAAATTAAGAAAGCCTCAGAAACAGGAGATGGACCTGTAGATGCAATATTTAAATGCATTAAGAAACTTTATCCACACGATGTAAATTTGCAATTGTATCAGGTTCATGCAGTGACAGAAGGAACTGATGCTCAAGCAACTGTAAGTGTTCGAATTGAGGAAAATGGAAAAACAACTGTTGGACAAGCAGCGGATACTGATACATTAGTTGCATCAGCAAATTCATATATTAATGCTTTAAATAAAATGATTATAAAAAGAAATAAAACAGCACCTGAAATTAATGATTATAAAAAAAATGATAAAAAAGATAACAAAGTAAGAGGAATATAAATATGAAAATGTTTTCTAAATTAACTTCTGTATGGAGCCAAGACATGGCAATCGATCTTGGAACTGCAAATACACTTGTGGTTTTAAAAGGACAAGGAGTTGTTTTAAATGAGCCATCCGTTGTAGCAGTAGTAGATACAAAAGGGAAAAAGTCAGTTCTTGCGGTTGGTGACGAAGCCAAAACAATGTTAGGAAGAACACCAGGTAACATACAAGCCATTAGACCTTTAAGAGATGGAGTAATTGCTGATTTTATAGTAACCGAGGAAATGATTAAACATTTTATCAAAAAAGTACATAATCGAAGTACTTTCGCAAACCCAAGAATTCTTATTTGCGTACCTACAGGCTCAACGCCAGTTGAAAGAAAAGCAATTCAAGACAGTGCATTAGCTGCAGGCGCAAGAAGAGTACAACTAATTGAGGAACCAATAGCTGCGGCTATAGGTGCAGGGTTGCCAATTTCTGAAGCGACCGGTTCGATGGTTGTTGATATTGGTGGAGGAACTACCGAGATAGCAGTTATGTCACTTGGAGGTGTTGTATATTCAAATTCTTTAAGAGTTGCTGGTGATGCAATGGATCACGCTTTACAAAATTATATGAGAAAAGAATATAATTTAATGATTGGAGATAGCACTGCCGAAAAAATTAAAAAAGAGATAGGAACTGCAATACCAACAAATAATAATACGTATGCGGTCAAAGGAAGAGACCTAAGGTCAGGCACACCAAAAGAAGTAAATATTACTGAGGAGGATACGTCTGAAGCTTTAAATGTTATTTTAAGAGAGATGATTAATGGGATTAAAGACGCTTTAGAAAATACTCCACCAGAATTGTCAGCTGATTTAGTAGATATGGGTTTAACTTTAACAGGCGGTGGCGCTCTTCTAAAAAATATTGATAAAAGATTCTCAAGGGAAACGGGCTTACCAGTACATATAGCTGATGACCCTTTAGCTTGTGTAGCAATCGGAACAGGTAAAGCACTTGATCAAGAGGAGATATTTTCCACTGTATTATCAGAATATTAAAAAATGGAAGCGAGTAGAGACGACTTTGTAATTGCTGTTCGCTCTGCATTCCTTAAAAAGTCAAACAAACAAAGATTTTCATTAGTATCTTTAATAATTATTTGTTTAATTTTTCTTACTTTAGGAAAATTTCAATTTTCTTTGATAGATTATTTAAGAATAACTTTAAAGGAAGTAGTATACAGATCATCATTTATAGTTTCAGTCCCTGAAAACTATGCGAAAAACCTATTTTTTGGAACTAGACAACATTTTGATTTGTACAATAATTTAAAATCTCTTGAAGTAGAAAATAAAGTTCTTAAATCCGAAAACCTGAATAATATATATCTTAAAAATGAAAACGACAGACTTAGAAAAATTGTCGATGACTATTTTATTTCAAGTGAGGCAATAATCGGAAAAGTGCTTATTGACAAAAGCAGTCCTTTTCTTAGATCAGTAGTCGTTAATAAAGGAAGTAAGGATAATATAAAGCTTGGAATGGCCGTACTAGATGGAGAATATTTGATTGGAAAAATAGTCGAGGTAAACTATTTGACATCTAGAGTACTTTTACTTTCAGATCTTAACAGCAAAATTCCTGTGACAGTAGAACCTGGCGGGTTTCAATCAATCTTATCTGGCACGGGAAAAGAATATGGTAACCTACAATATTCTCAAGGAGAATATTTTTTTGCAGATGACAGTACAGTTTTTTCCTCTGGTTCAGGTGGAATATTTAAACCTGGAATACCAATTGGAATATTAGTTAAATCTAAAAATGAAAATGATTTTCAACTATCATTTTTTTCAGATTTTAGTCAACTAAAGTTTGTTGAAATAAAGTCATTTAAGATTGAGGAAAAAAAAGATGATTAATTTTACTAAAAGAAATATTCTTGAGACGTTTTTAATAAATTTACCAATAATACTTTTATTTATTTCAGTTCTAAATGAATTTGATTTTAATTATTTGGGCTTTAAATATTTTTCTTTCAATTTTCCATTTATATTGTTGTTTTATTGGAGTCTTAAAAAGCCTGAAAATTTAGGATATGGGCTTATATTTATTTCAGGTTTATTTAACGACGTTGTGGTGGGATTACCAATAGGTATTAGCAGTTTTTCCTATCTACTAATTTGTGGTTTTGCCTCATATTTAAGAAATATAACTTTAAGACCAAGTATAATTAAAGATTGGATATTCTTTTTTATTGCCACACTTATTGTTAATTCTCTTAATTATTCAATTTTGGTAATTTTTTTTGATTTAGAAATTGATATAATTTACTCAAGCATAAACCTAATTTTTACTTTTTTATTCTATATAATTTTTGCTAATTTGTTTCAATTTTATCAAAATATAGCCTTTGGGAGAAACAAAAATGATTAGTGGAGGAGGAGACTCGGGATATAAAAAGTTTAACACTATTAACCGAAGAATGTTTATTCTTTCAGCAGCTAAAGCTGTAGTCTTGTCAGGAATAATCTTAAGATTATTCTCGTTACAAATAAACGATAACAAAAAATACCTTACTCTCTCTGATAAGAATAGATTAAGAGAATGGCGATTGCCTCCAGTTAGAGGAGAGTTTTTAGACTTCTTCAACGAAACTATAGCAGGCAATATCAAAGTTTATCAATTACATGTTGTTCCTGAACAGGTCGAAAATTTTAATTCATTGATGATCAGGCTAAAAGAAATTTTAAATTTATCTGAGAAAGATTTTGAAAGGATTGTCAAAAGAAAAAAGATACAAAAACCATGGGAAACCTTGATTATCTCTGAAAATTTATCTTGGGATCAGTTTTCAAAAGTAAATTTTTATTTGCACGAATTAGTTGGAGCTAAACCGGTATTATCTGTTGCAAGAAATTATCCACTGAAAGAGAATTATACTCATGTACTTGGATATGTGGCTCAGGCAAGTGAAAGAGATTTAATAGAAAATGAAAATATCAAAAATAGCCATGTCTCAGGACTTAGAGTTGGCAAGACTGGTTTAGAAAAAACATTTGAAAATGATCTGATTGGCACTAATGGAGTTCAAAGATATGAGGTAAATGCTTATGGTAAAAGAATAAATCAAATTGATTTTCAAGAGGGAAAAAAAGGAAAAAATATAAGACTAACTTTGGATACAGAAGTGCAAAAGTTGGCAAATAAACTTTTGGGAAATAAGTCAGGCTCAATAAGTGTTATGGATATTTTTACGGGCGATATAATTGCAATGACATCCTCACCATCTTTTGATCCAAATCTTTTTTTATACGGAATTTCAACAAATGATTGGAACAAAATTACTAAAGATCCTTTAAAACCTCTTATTAACAAGACTGTTTCAGGACTGTATTCTCCAGGTTCTACTATTAAACCAATTGTAGCTTTATCAGCATTAGAAAATGATGTCATATCTCCAAATTTTAAAGTTAATTGTTCAGGAAAGATGGAAATGTACGGACAAACATACCATTGTTGGAAAAAAAATGGTCATGGGGTTATGAATTTAAGAGATGCAATAAAACAATCCTGCGATACATATTTTTACGAAGCAAGTAGGAAACTTGGAGTTGATAGAATGAATTTAACGGCTAGAAAATTTGGCCTTGGTAACAAAGTTTTTAAAAAAACATTTTTCGAGGAAAAAAAGGGACTTGTACCAAATACAAAATGGAAAAAAGAAAATTTAGGACAGGGTTGGGTTTTAGGGGAAACACTAATTACAGGTATAGGTCAAGGATATATTCAAACAACGCCGCTACAGTTATGTCTTATGACCGCGCAATTAGCTAATGGAGGTTTCAAAATTTATCCCAGAATAATATTTAAAGAACAAGATGATGGATTTGAGACAATTAAAGAGAAAATGGCTCAGTCACTTGAAAACTTAGACAAAAATAAAAATTTTTCTTCAATTATAAGAGCTGGGGAGGAATTATTTAAGATAGGACAAAAAGATTATAGACCATTATTTAGAAATCAAGAAAACGTTAAGTTTGTTTTAGAGGCAATGTTTAGTTCTACAAACGAGGTCAAAGGCACATCTTATGCCTCGAGAATAGACGATCCAAAGTATAGATATGCAGGCAAAACAGGAACAGCGCAGGTTAAAAAGATAACAAAAATTCAAAGAGAATTAGACTTGGATATTAGCCAAATACCTTATGAAGAAAGAGATCATGCATTATTTATTGCATTTGGTCCTTACAAAAATCCTAGATATTCACTTAGTATTTTAATAGAGCATGGAGGAGCTGGAAGTGTTGCAGCTGCACCTATGGCTAAAAAACTATTTAAGTTAATAATTGATAGGCATGAAAAAAGAGAGGAATTAAGAAAAAAAAATTCTAAACAAATATAATGATTTATCAATCTCCATATTCCACAAAACTTACTTTTTTTCAAAAATTTAGGTCCTTAGATTTTATTCTATTAACTTGTATTTTTTTAATAGGATTAATCAGTTGCTTTGCAATGTATTCGACTGATGGAGGTGAATTTCTCTACCATACTAAAAGCCATATAATAAGATTTTTCGTATTTTTTTTAATGATGATCTTTCTTTCATTTTTAAATATACAATTTTGGCACTCTACTGGGTATTTTTTCTATCTTGTAGTTTTACTTCTTCTTATAGCTGTATCTTTTTATGGCATCTCTGCCTCAGGTTCTCAAAGATGGATAAACCTTTATTTCATTAATTTACAACCTTCAGAGTTGATGAAAGTAGCTATAATAGTTTGCTTTGCAAAATTTTACCATAGGCTTCAATTAGATAGCATTAATAGATTTAAAAATCTTTTGATCCCAATGACGTTATTAATTTTACCAACATTACTTGTGATTTCCCAACCCGACTTAGGCACATCAATTTTAATTGCATCAAGTGGAATAGTGGTTTTATGGTTGGCTGGATTAAATATAAAATATTTTATTTATGCTTCATGTTCCCTGATAGTTTCCTTACCTTTTATCATAGCGTTTTTAAAACCATATCAAAAACTTAGAGTTTTAACTTTTTTTAATCCAGACAAAGATCCACTTGGGGCTGGATATCAAATAATCCAATCTAAAATTGCAGTAGGTTCAGGAGGTTTTACAGGTAAAGGTTTTTTAAAAGGAACTCAAAGTTATTTAGAGTTCCTACCAGAAAAACATACAGACTTTATATTCACTCTATTTTCGGAAGAATACGGATTTATTGGATCTGTTTTATTATTGACCCTTTATGGAATAATGATCTATCGAATTTACTCAATTGGCTCGTACTCAAGAAGTTTTTTTGCAAAACTTTTTTGTTATGGATTTAGCGCATCAATATTTATTTTTGTGACAGTGAATATGTGTATGGTTTTGGGATTACTACCTATAGTTGGTTCACCTCTGCCTATAATGTCATACGGTGGCTCATCAATGCTATCTACAATGATTGGACTCAGTATTGTAATGAGTGCTAATATATATCGCAGACAAGTAATTTCTTAATAATTTAAATATTGTGGTATGGTTTCTTTATTTAAATTTTTATTTATAAATAAAATTTTTTAAAATGAACAAAGATTATAAGATTGGAATAATTGGAGCTGGGATACAAGGTATTTGTAATGCACTATTTCTTCAAAAAAAAGGTTTTGATGTAGAACTATTTGATAGAGAGGGCCCCGGTAACTCTGCATCTTATGGAAATGCAGGACATTTTTCTCCGTACGCATCAGTTCCCTTAAATAGACCTGATATTATAACGGATGTACCAGCTATGTTATTAAGCTCAACTGGCCCCCTTGCACTTAGATGGAACTACGTACCAAAAATGTTACCATGGTTTATAAAATTATTAAAAAATTGTACTACAAATAAAATGATGCATACAGCAAAGAATATGCATCAACTCCTTGATTTAGCGCTCCCAGCCTATGACGAATTATTTGATGAAATTAATTTAGATGATTTAGTAAAAAAAACGGAATTATGTACGTTTGGACTAACAAAAATTTGTCAAGTAGAAAACTTGAAATTGAAATCAGAAAAAAATTAGGTGTAGATCAACAAATATTAAATCCAAAAGAAATTCACGATTTAGAACCAAACTTAAAGCCATTTTATGATGGTGGAGTATTTTATAAAAATGCTAGACATGCAACAAATCCAAAAAAAATTTTGCTAAAATTGTTTAAACTATTTCTAGATAAAGGTGGAAAATTTCATCAATTGAATGTCAAAAGTATTAATTTTAAAAATGAACAACCAATTTTAAAAACTGAAAATAAACAATTTACTTTTAGTAAAATTGTAATAGCTTGTGGAGCATTTTCAAAAAAACTGACTGATAATTTAGACGAAAAAATACCTTTAGATACAGAAAGAGGTTACCATATTCATTTCAAGAATTGCCAGCATCTGATCTCAAGACCAGTAGTATTCGCGAATAGAGGATTTGGCATGACTCCAATGCAACAAGGTTTAAGAGTTGTAGGAACTGTTGAATTTGGTGGTCTTAAAAATCCTTTATCAAAATCAAGAATTCAAAACTTAAAAGACAATGCAAATTATATGCTCGAAGGCCTTCCAGAACATGAGGATGAATGGTTAGGATTTAGACCAACCCTTCCCGATTTCTTGCCAGTTATTGGCGCGTCAAAAAACTATAAAAATGTTTTTTATTCTTTTGGACATCATCATTTAGGGTGGACATTAGGTGCTATTTCTGGGAAGATAGTTTCCAAAATGATCGTTGGTGAAAAAACTAATTTAGATTTATCTGTTTACAGTTCTTTAAGATTTAATTAAGGGTTCATTTGTCAAAAAATTACTTCGCTTATACTCTACTTGTCTTTGCTACACTCTGTTGGTCAGGAAATTTTATAGTTGGGAAATTTGCGTATTTATTCGAAGTACCTCCTTTAACCTTAAATTTTTTTAGATGGGTTTCGGTTTGGTTAATCTTAATTCCATTTACTTACAAAGAAATATTAAAAAATTTTAATTACATTAAGAAAAATTTGGTTGTGATAAGTTTTATGGGAGTTATAACAATAAGCACGTTTAACTCAGTTGTATATTTTGCTTTGAATTATACTCAAGTAATTAACGCAGTTTTAGTTCTTGCGACTATTCCAGCAGTTACGATGGTAATCTCGTCATTTATGAAAGTAGATAAAACAAATATTTACCAATTAATTGGATTATTATTGTCCGTTATAGGAATTGGTGCAATTATCTCAAACGCAGATATAAATAAAATATTTTCTTTAAATTTTAACAAAGGTGATCTTTGGATGTTGGTTTGTGTTCTTTGTTGGTCACTTTATTCTACACTCCTCAAAAAGCATAGTTTCAATTTTTCACAGTTTACATTAATACAATTAATGGTTTCAGTTGGAATAGTACTTTTAATACCTCAATTTTTTTATGAGAAATCAATCGGTCTAGAAATAAATTTTAACAAAGAATTTTTCATAATTCTTTTTTATGTTGCAATCTTCCCGGCGATAATTGCCTATTACTGTTGGCAGAAAGGCGTAGAAATAGTAGGACCAAATCGGGCTACTATGTTTATTCAGCTAATGCCTATACTGAGTGCATTATTAGCAATTTTAATATTTCAAGAAAAATTTGAATTTTACCACTTTATAGGCGCTTCATTTATCCTCACGGGTATTTATTTATCAAATAAAAAACTTATTGTATGAAATTACCAATAGTCAATCATGAGGATTATGTTGCAAAATTAAATGATGATAACAAGTTTCCAATTAATAAGTTTGGTGAGCTTGCAAGATATTTATTAAGTCAGAAAATTGTTGATAGCTTTTACAAGCCTAAATATTGTTCAATTGGAACACTGAGCAGAGCTCATTCCTTAAAATATATAGATAGCATCAAAAATAAGACAATCACCGTTAAATCACAAAAAAAAATAGGCTTTCCTATCAATGATAGTGTCATAAATAGATCTTTTAGAGCAACCGGTGGAACAGTATTAGCAAGTAAACTTGCAATAGATTTTGGTATTGCATGTAATACAGCAGGCGGAAGTCATCATGCAAACTTTGATGAAGGAGCTGGATATTGTGTATTTAATGATGTAGCTGTAGCCGCTAGATATCTTCAATCAAAAGGGTATGTAAAGAAAATTTTAATTGTTGATCTTGACGTTCATCAAGGAAATGGAACATCAGAAATTTTTAAGAATGATAGATCTGTTTTTACTTTTAGCATGCATTGTAAATCTAATTACCCTGCAAAAAAAATCGATGGTGATTTAGATATAAACCTAGAGGATAATGTTGAGGATAAGGAATATTTAAATAAACTTTCGGAAAATCTTTTATTTTTAAATAAAGTAAATTATGACTTTGTATTTTACGTGGCAGGAGTTGACATACATTTAAATGACAGACTGGGTAAATTAAAAATTACTGAAGATGGTATAAAAAAGAGAGATGAGATGATAATAAATAATTTCTTTGAAAAAAATGTTCCAATTTGTGGGGTCTTGGGCGGTGGATATAATAAAGATTTTGAAACATTAGTAAGACTTCATGCTATATTACATAAAACTTGTGCATCAGTGATATGAAAAAAAAACCTAATTTAACTTCTGAACAAAGAATGATTTTATTTGAGGAGGGCACTGAAAGACCAGGATCTAGCAAGTTAAATTATGAAAAAAGAGAAGGTAGTTATCACTGCGCTAATTGTGATATAAAACTTTTTGACTCAAAAAAAAAATACGAAAGTGGATCTGGATGGCCATCATTTTTCGAGTCCTTGCCAAATGTTTTTGAGACAAAAACAGACCATCTTTTAGGTTATCCTAGAACAGAGTATCATTGTAAGAAATGTGGAGGACATCACGGGCATGTGTTCGATGATGGTCCTAAACCAACTGGAAAAAGATATTGTAATAATGGTATTTGTTTAGTTTTTAAACCTAAGTGAATTATTTCAATTTATTTTTCAATAAATTATTTTTTTCTAAATCTCTCAACTCAGTATAACCACCAATATGAATATTATCAAAAAAAATTTGTGGAATAGTTTTCCTACCATTTGCTTTTCTTATCATTTCATTTTTAGTATTTTCGCTTGACGAAATATCTATCAAATCGTATTCAATATTGTTTCTTTGTAGCAATCTTTTTGCTGCATCACAAAAATTGCAATGTGGACCAACATATATTATAACTTTTTTCATTTACTTAGAGTATATAGTCGTTTTTATTAAATTTTCTTCTAATTATTTTTCTTGAAATTTCAAATTTTCTTCTATGTTTAATACTTTGTTGTTTTGCTCTTTTTCTCCATAATCGAAATGATGATGGTTTAAGATTTTTTCGCATTATTTTAATAACGTCTCCCTCTGAAAATCCTGTCCTTTTTTTTATTTCCTCAAAAGTTATTCGGTCAGCCCAGGCAGCCCATATAACCCAATCTGGACTATTAGTACTTGGCTCTGGATTTTTTACTCTTGTAATTGGCCTGTGACCTTTTTTCATAATTCATTAATAAATAACAAAAAAAAGATTAATGCAATTTTTTAAAGTCTATGTTATATTGAAAATGATAGTCCTACTTAGCCATCTTTAGCTCCCGGTTTTTAGGACTATCCCAGACCTCCAAATTTCAAAAAAAACGCAATTTTTATAAAAATAAATTTATACAGTTTGCATTATTATTAATAGTTTATATGATTTTTAATTTTATACCTTAAATTATATACGTTATTTTTGGGATTAATGAACTCAATTTTAACGTGTCTATATTATGATAAAATATAAATTGTAAACGCAATGAAAATTGGATTTATAGGAACAGGAGAAATAACCAAAGCAGTTGTTAGTGGCATTTTATCGTCAAAATTAAAAATTAAAAAAATCTATTTATCTGAAAGGAACAAAAAAATTTCAAGACAATTAAGTAAAAGAAGTAAAAAAATTAAAATTATAAAAGATAATCAAGATATAATAAATAATTCTAATTGGTTATTTTTAAGTGTTACACCTGCAGTTGGTAATAAAATTTTACATAATTATAAATTTAAAAAAAATCAAGTAATTATAAGCTTTATATCCACAATTAAATTAGAAAATTTAAAAAAAATCATAAAAAAAAAAACTAATATAGTTAGAGCAATTCCTCTTCCACCTATTAAATATATGAAGGGACCTATTCCTATCTTTCCACCAAATAAAAAAGTAAAAAAATTTTTTGAAAATCTAGGAAATGTAATTGAAATTAAAAACGAGAAAAAATCAAACTACTTATGGACAACATCGTCTTTGATGGCACCTTTTTATCATCTGCTACTTACAACCTCTAAGATTTTACAAAGAGGGGGAGTAAATAAATTGGTTTCAGAAAATTATACTAAATCGTTATTTTATGGATTAGCTTATTCTGCACTTAATGAAAATAATGAAGACTTAAAAAATTTGATAAAAAAATCTCAAACTCCAAAAGGCTTAAACCAACAAGCACTTAATGAACTTAAAAATAAAGGTTTTTATAAACTTATTGATAAAGTATCGATAAAGATCCTCAAAAGACTTACAGAATAAAATATTTATGTCAAAAAACAATATTATTGAAATTAGAGAAATTACTAAATATTTTGGCGGATTAGCGGCTGTTTCAAATTGTTCTTTAAAAATTAAAAGAGGATCTATAACGGGAATTATTGGACCAAATGGATCTGGAAAATCTACTTTGTTTAATTTAATAGCTGGAAACCTAAAACCTAGCAAAGGCGACATTTTTTTTAATAATGAAAGAATAAACGGTATTCCACCGTATAAATTATTTTCAAAAGGTCTTTTAAGAACATTCCAAATTGCTCATGAGTTTTCAAACCTTACAGTTTTAGAAAATTTAATGATGGTTCCCGAAGGCCAGACTGGTGAAAAGTTAATGGATGCATTACTAAAACCCTCTTTAGTTTCAAGAGAGGAACAGATAGTAAGAGATAAGGCTCTTAATGTAATTAATTTTTTAAAATTAAATAATCTGAAAAATGAATTAGCTAAAAATCTATCTGGAGGTCAAAAAAAACTTTTAGAACTGGGCCGTACAATGATGGTTGATGCTAAAATAGTTTTATTGGATGAAGTAGGGGCTGGTGTTAACAGAACATTGTTGAAAGAGATTGGAGATGCAATTTTGAAGCTAAATAATGAGGGTTACACTTTTTGCTTGATCGAACACGATATCGATTTTATCAGTAGACTATGTGACCCAGTCATCGTTATGTCTGATGGGAGTGTTTTATTTGAAGGTAAGGCTGAGGAAGTAAAAAAAAATGAGAAGGTTATTGAGAGTTATTTAGGAAAAGGATTAAAAAAAAATTAAATGGCATACTTTGAGGGTAATAAAATGACAGCCGGATATGGTGGGCCAGATATAATTTCTTCATGTTCAATTTCAGCAAGTAGAGGTGAAATAGTAGCTATACTTGGACCAAATGGAGCAGGCAAATCAACAGCAATGAAGACCATGCTAGGTCTTATAAAGTTAAAGTCTGGAAATGTTTTAATTGATGGAAAAGATATCACAAACCTCTCACCACAAGAAAGAGTTAAAAGAGGTATTTCTTTCGTACCGCAATCAAAAAATGTTTTTGCTGGACTGACTGTAAAAGAAAATTTAGAAATCGGAGCATTTTTGAGAGAAAAAGATTTGAAAAATGTTCTTGAAAATATTTATGAATTATTCCCAATTTTAGAAGAAAAAAAATCCCAATTAGTATCTGAATTATCAGGAGGACAAAGACAACAAGTGGCTCTTGGAAGAGCATTAATGGTCGAACCAACAGTTTTAATGTTGGATGAACCTACGGCAGGTGTTTCACCTAAGGTAATGGATGAACTTTTTGAACACATTTTGAAAGTAAAACAAAAGAATGTTGCAGTAATCATGGTTGAACAAAATGCAAAGCAAGCATTAAATATAGCAGATAGAGGGTATGTTTTGGTCACTGGAGAAAATAAATTTGAAGGCAAAGGTCATGAATTGCTAGCTGACCCCGAGGTAAGACGTTCATTTTTGGGCGGATAATAGTGGCTCAATTTATTAGGAAAATTGAGTTTTTATTGTTGCATAAATGACACATGTTTCAAAAAAAGATATTTTCACTAAATTTAGCTGTCAGAATCAGTCTAATATATATATAAATGGGGCGTTAAATTTATAAATTTTACGTTAGAGGATTAAGATGATTAAGAATAAAGTATTATTACCTTTAATTGGTTTCTTGGCGTTTTTTGTTGTTTCAACAGCAAACGCAGGAACTTTCTCAATGGGTGTATCGGCTCAGTTAAACGATTTAGATACCGCTGCAAGTGAAGATATAGACAACAACGGTTCTACTGACGAAACTAAAAGTGTTTCAGACACAGTTGCAACACCATCAATCTTTGCAGAATATAGTATGGATTTAATGGGGGCAAATCTTACCTTAGGTATTGATTTAATTCCATTGAGTGAAGAAATAGACAAAAGAGAAATTACACAAACTGTTTGCGGAGCAAAAGCTGCTGGAGCTTGTGGCGAAGGTGGAAATAACGGAGGTTCTGGAAACAATTCAGCATCAGGTACAATAAAAAATCACATTACAATTTATGTTCAGCCTTCATTTGAAATAGCAGCAAACACTTCAGCTTTTTTAACAGCTGGTTTTGCTATGGCGGATGTAGAAGGTAGATCGAAGTCATTATCTTCAACTGACATTTCTGAGGACAGAGATCTAGAAGGTTGGAAATTTGGCTTAGGTTTAAAACATAACTTAAGTGATAGTACTTTTGTTAAAGTGGATTATTCATATACTGATTACGATGCAGTATCTTGGACTACTACAAACAGCACAAAAGGTACCGCTGATATAGAAAATTCAAACATCGGTTTATCAATCGGTACGAATTTCTAAATTAAAGTTTTTCAAAAATTAAAAAAACCCGCTTTTTACAGGCGGGTTTTTTTTTGGAATAAATTCTCGATTTATAATTTATTAAACATATAATAAAAAAAAATGGATTTATTAAATGCATTAGTTTTACTTATTAATTATACAATAATTCCCGCTTTATCTTATGGTTCGCAACTAGCACTCGGGGCAATATTTGTTACATTGATTTATGGTGTCCTAAGATTTGCAAATTTTGCAACTGGGGACATGATGTCTTTCGGAACTGTATTTGCAATATTAATAACATGGTTTTTTCAATCGAGAGGAATAAGTTTTGGATTTCTTCCAACTGCTTTATTAGCATTACCATTTGCAACATTATTTATGATTTCATACATGCTTATAATAGATAGGTTTGTATTTAGTTATTATAGAATAAAAAAAAGTCCTCCTGTCCAACTAGCTATGGTAAGTGTAGGAGTAATGTTTGTTACCCAAGCCATTGTAAGAATTATTTTAGGACCTTTCGACAGAAGATTCTTCGATGGTGAGAAATTTTTAATTAAAGCTATTGAATTTAAAGAGATGACAGGACTAAGCGAGGGAATAACTATTAAATCAACCCAGATAATTACCGTGCTGATTACAATTTTGTTAGTGACAGCTTTATTTTGGTTTTTAAACCAAACTAAAACTGGAAAAAGTATGCGAGCGTATTCGGATAATGAAGATTTAGCTTTGTTGTCAGGTATAGATCCAAAAAAGGTTGTGATGATTACTTGGATAATTGCTGGAATATTAGCAACAGTTGGTGGGGTATTATATGGCTTGGACAAAAGTTACAAACCATTTGTTTATTTTAATAACATGTTGCCAATTTTTGCTGCGGCAATAGTTGGAGGTATAGGAAATCCATTCGGAGCATTTCTAGGCGGATATGTGATTGCTTTTGCTGAAATATTTATTACTTACGCTTATAAAAAATTTTTGACATACTTATTACCTGAATTTCTTGAACCTGATTCTTTGATGCAATTACTTTCAACAGATTATAAATTTGCTGTTTCCTTTTCAATTTTAGTAATAGTTCTTCTGTTTAGACCTTCGGGCATATTCAAGGGCAAAATAATATGAGAAAATATTTAAACGTTATAACAGCATATTCAATAATGTTATGTTTAATTATTTTAGTTGGGATATTTCAGTCTTGGAATATTGCCCTTTCAATATTAAATTTTTGCCTGATATCTGCTGTGATGACTATGGGGGCAAACATTCAATGGGGGTACGCGGGACTAATAAATTTTGGAATAATGGGATACAATGCTTTAGGGGGATTAGCGGCAGTAATTATTTCTGTGGATCCAGTTAAAGAGGCTTGGTCGGCAGGAGGTATAAATATTATATTTAGTTTAATAACAATTTTTTTCACTGTTATATCTGTGAGAATAGTTTTGAAAAAAATAAAAGATAAATCAAAAGTGAAATATCTAGTAATTGCAATTATAGCTGTTGGATTAATTATATTGAGAATTATTTCAGTGCCTGGAATTGAAAATATAGAGTCAGTAGAACCAGCTAAAACAGGATTTTTAGGTGGGTTTGGTTTACCAATTATTTTTTCTTGGTTAGTGGGAGGGCTATTTGCAGCTGGATTAGCTTATGTAATTGGAAAAATTGCACTTGGCCTGAGAGCGGATTATTTAGCTATTGCAACGCTCCTAATTTCAGAAATAGTGATCTCAGTTATTAAGCATGAAGATTGGCTTACAAGAGGAGTTAAAAATGTTACTGGTCTTAAAAGACCAGTGCCATATGAAGTAAATTTACAAAATACAGAATGGTTTATAAATTTAGTAGAAAAATTCAATTATTCCAAACTTTCAGTAATAAACTCTGTTTCAGATAAACAAGAAATTTTAAACCAATTAGTAATTAATGCATCATCTATCTATGTCAAATTTTGTTACACAATTCTTTTTTCTTTAGTAGTGATAGTTTTACTAATTTTTACTCAAAAAGCTCTTTACTCTCCATGGGGAAGAATGATGAGAGCCATTAGAGATAATGAAGAAGCGGCAAGCGCAATGGGCAAAGATGTAGTTAAACAACATTTGTTAATTTTTATTTTGGGTTCAGCTATTGTTGGTATTGCAGGCGCTATGATGGTTACTTATGATGGACTATTTACCCCAGGAAGTTATCGTCCATTGAGGTATACTTTTCTAATATGGGTTATGGTGATTGTTGGAGGAAGCGGTAATAATTTTGGGGCAATATTAGGTGGGTTTGCAGTATGGTTTTTGTGGATAGAGTCAGCTCCAATAGCACTCTTTTTAATTAATTTTTTTACATCTAATTTACCTGATACTCATTTGATCAAATCACACTTGATTAATAGCGTCCCTTACTTTAGGTTTCTTATGATGGGAGTTGGTCTGTTAATAATCATGAGATATAGACCAAAAGGGCTAATACCAGAAAAAATTGAATTGTATAAAAAATGATAAATTTAAGAAAAATAATTTCATCTATAGCGGATGTTGGTCAGAACATCTTCAGAAAAAAAATACTTAAAAAAGATGATATTGAGACTATTATGTCTTTATGCGAAGATCTCCTTTCAAGCAAAGGAGCAGCATTTGGTATAACTGTTGCGAGAGATATCACGACGCTTTACGAGACGCTTTCTTTTGAAAATAAGATTTTATTTTTTAAGAAAGTAAACGACAAATATAAACCAAATCACTCAAATGTTGAAAAAGCAATAAACTCTTACAAAGAAAGTCAAAATGAAAAAAATTTGGTAAAATTGTCAAGAGTTGTAGAAGGTGATAGAAAAGAACTATTTAGGCGAATAAATATGGCGCCTAACGGAACAATGTCCATTGTTTATCTAAGAGAAGATCTTCTTAAAGCTTTATCCCATTATCCCGAATTAATCGACCTAGATCACGATTTGAGACAATTATTTAAAGACTGGTTTAATCCCGGCTTTTTAAAATTAGAAAAAATTAATTGGGAGACAAAAGCTCTAATTTTAGAAAAAATTGTTAAATACGAGCGTGTTCATCAAATAAATGACATGAATGACCTTAAGAGAAGACTGCAAGAGGATAGAAGGTTTTTCTCTTACTTTCATCCTGCTTTAGAAGACGAGCCGATAATATTCGTTGAGGTCGCACTAACCAAAGGATTAGGTAAATCTATTCAAGAGATTTTAAAACCCGTTGTCAATGAGAAGAAGAATTACGATACAGCAACTTTTTATTCGATAAGCAATTGTCAAGAAGGCTTAACAAGAGTTACGCTTGGAAATTTTTTGATTAAGAGAGTAGTTTACGAAATTCAAGAGGAATTACCTTTTATAAAATATTTCGGAACTTTGTCTCCAATACCAGGATTTGCTGATTGGTTTAGAAGCCAAGAAAATTCAAAATTACAAAATATAATAGGTGATTCGTCACTTCAAAATATTTTATTCTTAAAAGATCCCAATTTGAAAGTAGGTGACAGCAGAATATCTAGTAATAAAGATTCGCTTAAAAAAATTGTTTCTCATTTTATTCTTAATGAAAAAAACAAGAAGGGTTTACCAATCAATGATGTAGCAAGGTTCCATCTTGGAAATGGTGCAATTGTGGATGATATAGTTGTAAATGCTAATGTATCAAATGTAGGATATGAAAGATCTTTTGGAATAATGGTTAATTATATGTATGAATTAAAAAAAATTGAATATAATCATGAGGAGTATATTAACAATAAAAGAGTGATTTATTCTGATAAAGTTAAGAAATATTTAAAATGAGATACATTCTCTATGGATTTGCTCTAGGTTTGGCTTTTTATCTTTACGATAAATATTTATTCTAATTACCCTAGCAATAAAATTTATCGCTAGGGTTTGTTATTTATTAATTATCTTTGTCGTTTAGTTTTAAATTTTCCACCTTTAATTTCTTTTTCTAAAAAAGAACCAAAAGCTTCACCTACCTCTGTAAATTCTACTCCGGTTGCACCTTCGTAATTAATTTCCTTTCCTTTAGCCAAAAGATCAAGAGCTTTTTTTAATTCACCAGGATAAATTTTCTTGCCTGGGGCATTTGCAACAGACATTACATTTTTTTGAATTGTTACTCGATCTGCTTTGCCTCCTGCTTGCATAGCTAAAGTGATTAAAGCTGCAGCATCATAAGATTCTCCAGTATATGGACCTGATGAGTCTATTCCACCTTGTTTTGCAACTTTTGCGAATACACCAGCTCCTTTTCCTGTCGAACCTGGCAATGAACCAAAAGATTTATTTAAAGATTTACCAAAAGTTTTAGTTAAGGAATCACCTATCATCCCATCTGATAAAATAAAAGTATCAAATGCTCCAGAGTCTAAAGACCCTTGTATAATACCTTTTCCACCTTGATCAAGGTAACCGATTACAGCTACTGCATCACCACCTGCTGAAGCTAGAGTAGCAACTTCTGCTGAGTAATCTGCTTTTCCGTCTTCATGAGCAGTTACAGTAGTAATTTTAATACCACGTTTCTCTGCTTCAGATTTAAATACATCAGCTAGACCTTTTCCATAATCGTTATTGGTATAAGTTACAGCAACACTTTTGATACCTCTATCTTTTGTAATTTGAGCTAAAATTTCTCCACCTCTTGCATCTGAAGGAGCAGTTCTAAAAAAAAAAACCTTTATCCTTTATATCAGTTAATGCGGGCGAGGTAGCTGACGGTGAAATCATCACTATTCCATTGGGTACGGCAACATTGTTTGCAACAGCTGTTGTTACTCCTGAACAATCTGCACCCATTATAGCAACTACACCAGCTGAAACTAATCCTTCAGCGGCAGATGTTGCAGCAGCTGAGTCGACACAAGTCGAGTCTGCTCTTTCAACTGTAATTTTTTTTCCTCCAAGCAATGAACCTGAGTCCGAAGCTTCTTTAAAAGCTAATTCAGCTGAAGAAGCCATAGCTGGCGTTAAAGATTCTATAGGTCCAGTAAAACCCAAAATAATCCCCATTTTAATATCTGCAAAAGTTTTTGTTGAAAATGATACAACAATAAAAAATGCAGCTATAATCAATTTTTTCATTTAACCTCCGTTTATGATTTTTTTAAAAAACAATTACAGCAATATATATAGGTCGTGTCAACATAGCAATTCGTGAATAAATAGTATAAATTATTAATATAATAATCTTAATTTTGAAATTTGACATTTATGATATCCAAAAAAGTTTCTTTTAGATATTTGAAAAATAATATGCCTAAAATTGGATTAATCGCATTATCTACAGATCAAATTATTGAGAAAGACTTTTTAACTATATTGAAAAATGAAAATATTAATTTATTTATAAATAGAATTCCTGGATTAAATCCTCTTACAAAGAAAAACTTAATCAAAATGAATAAAAAAATTACTGAGGTATCTCACAATATATTACCTAATCAAAAAATTGATTGCATGGTATACGCTTGCACATCTGGCACTATAACCGCAGGATTTAAGTCTATAGTATCAAAGATAAAATTAGCTAAACCAACCGCAAAAGTGGTAACACCAAGTTCAGCGACAATAAACGCTTTAAATAAAATGAAAATAAAAAAAATTTCAATTTTTACACCGTACTCAAAGAAATTAAACGATGAGGTAGTAGATTTTTTTAAAAAAAATAATTTCAAAGTGCTTTCAAATTATTATTTAGATATTAAGTCTGATAAAAAAATAGGACAAATAGATAAGAAAAATTTATTAAAAATCTTATCTAACTTAGAATACAAAAATGTGGATGCGGTGTTTTTATCTTGCACAGCTTTACCAGTATTGACTATTATTGAAAAGTTAGAAAAAAAAATTAATAAAATAGTAATTACGAGCAATCAAGCGTTAATTTGGGATACTTTTAGATCAATTAATAAAAGCACGTCAATCAAAGGATACGGTAAATTATTAAGGTAGACTATGAATTTTTCAAACGATGAATATAAAGAAAGACTCGAAAAAGTAAAAAGTTCTATGAAAAAAAAAAAAATTGATCTGCTTATTTCTTCTGACACGGCTAATATTAATTATTTGACAGGATATGACGCGTGGTCATTTTATTATGCACAATATACTTTAGTCCATCTGGATAGTCCTCAACCATTACTATTTGTGAGAGATCAAGACTCTGGAGGCGCTTATATTAAAACTTATCTAGAAAAAAAAAATATTGTTGTCTATGATGAAAAATATATCCACTCATGGCCCATGCACCCAAACGATTTTCTTGTTAAAGTAATCAAAAATAATAAGTGGGATAAATTACAAATTGGATTGGAAATGGACAGTCATTATTTTACAGCATTTAGTTACGAGAAGCTAAAGAGGGGTCTTCCCTCCGCTCAATTTAAAGACTCCGAAAGGCTAGTCAATTGGGTTAGATTAGTAAAATCGTCTAAAGAAATTGATTATATGAAAGTAGCTGCAAAGATTTCTGAAAACGCAATGAAGGTGGCCATAGAAAAAATTAGTCCTGGAGTAAGACAGTGTGATGCTGTTGCAGAGATCCAGAAAGCTTTATTTAATGGCACAGACAAATGTGGTGGAGAATATCCTAGCATAGTTACTTTACTTCCAACTGGGAAAGGAACTTCGGCGTCTCATTTAACTGCAACTGATGAAAGATTTAAAAATGGAGAGGCTACGATAGTTGAATTGTCTGGCACTTATAAAAGATATCATGCTCCCATGGCTAGAACTGTTTTATTAGGAAAGCCGGAACAAAAAAAAATTGATGCAATGAAAGCTACAAACGAAGCTTTAGACGAAGGTATATTGATTGCTAAACCTGGAAATACAATAAACGATGTTGCACAAAAATTTTGGTCAATTCTAGATAAATATAACATCAAAAAGGAGTCAAGAACTGGTTACTCAATAGGAATCGGTTATCCTCCAGATTGGGGAGAACACACTTTAAACATTTATAAGGGGGACATGACATTATTGAAACCAAATGTTTGTTTTCATATGATTGCAGTAATGCAATTTGGTGATTGGGGTGTAGAAGCCTCAGAGTCAGTAAGATTAACCGAAAGTGGGAACGAATTATTATGCAATTTTTCAAGGGAATTATACATAAAATAATCCCTTGAAAAAGATCACTACAAATGTTTTAACAATCCTTTATGTCTAATAATTCGCAATTTGTTAAATTTGATAAAGTAGACAAAAGTTATGATGGAAAGGTTTTAGTTGTTAAAGACCTTAACCTGGATATTGCTGAGGGTGAATTTATTACAATGCTTGGACCCTCAGGTTCTGGAAAAACTACTTGTTTAATGATGTTAGCAGGATTTGAAACACCTACAAACGGCGAAATTTATTTAGATAATAATCCAATTTCAAATATACCTCCACACAAACGTGGGATTGGAATGGTCTTTCAGAATTATGCTTTATTTCCTCATATGACTGTTTACGAAAATTTAGCTTTTCCACTTAGAGTAAGAAAATTTCAAAAAGATGATATAGATAAAAAAATAGACAAAGCTTTATCAATGGTGTCTCTTTCAGGATTTGAAAATAGAATGCCAGGCCAACTCTCAGGTGGTCAACAGCAAAGAGTTGCTGTCGCGAGGGCTTTAGTTTTTGATCCACAAGTTGTTTTGATGGATGAACCTCTTGGAGCATTAGATAAAAATTTAAGAGAAAGTATGCAATATGAAATAAAACATATTCACGAGAGTATAGGCGTGACAGTAGTTTACGTAACTCACGATCAAGGAGAAGCATTGACCATGTCAAATAGGATTGCTGTGTTCAACGATGGTAAAGTTCAACAACTTTCTTCGCCGGATATGCTTTACGAACAACCAGTGAATTCTTTTGTTGCAGAATTTATTGGGGAAAATAATACTTTTGCAGGTGAGGTTACAAGTGTTTCAAAAGATCAATGTAAAGTTAAGTTACTTAATGGTAGTGAAATAATTGCAAATCCAATATCAGTAAAATCAAATGGCGAAAAAACAATTGTATCACTAAGACCAGAAAGAGCACTTATAAATACAAAAGAGAAAATGGATAACAATTTTAAAGGTAAGATTGAAGAAGTAATTTATCATGGTGATCATACAAGAGTGAGAATTGACCTATTAGGTAACAAGGAATTTATTTTAAAAGTACCAAACAGCTCAGCTAATATGGATATAAAAATGGGCAATCAGATAAATGTTAGCTGGAATAGCTATGATGCAAGAGCATTAGACCCAAAATAGACCTAAGCTTAAAAGTTAAAGTATGCTTGAAAAATAAAGCATTTTTCTCATAAATGCGATGTTGACTCCTTAGTCATATCTTGCTGTAATTAGTTTTTATAAAACGTTTAAACGGAGGAATAATGAAAAAACTAAGTAAACTATTACTTGTTCTATCTTTTGCACTTTCTTTAGCTTCATCTGCATATGCTGTAACAGTAGCATCATGGGGTGGCGCATATACAGAGTCACAAAAGCTAGGATATGGTGATCCAACTGCTAAGAAACTGGGTATTTCGATCAACTGGGTCGACTATTCTGGTGGATTATCAGAAATTAAAGCACAAAAAGAGGCTGGCAAAATTACGTGGGATATAATCGACGTATTTGCAATGGATACTATTACGGGATGTGA
>MDTA01121401.1_pt1 | contig 22563 bp, 24 predicted proteins | sample 811151 | NCBI WGS metagenome assembly MDTA01 (sample SAMN05326648, study PRJNA326480) | marine metagenome | isolation source: seawater | place: Indian Ocean: South | collected 2010
CAGAGCGGAGAGGGTGGGATTCGAACCCACGGTGCCCGTGAAGACACGCTGGTTTTCAAGACCAGAGCCATAAACCACTCGACCACCTCTCCAGGTTTCGGTGCGATTCTGCGGTCCGTTCATCACTTTAAAGGAGCCGCCCCTTGGGGCGACTCCACGGTGATCAGTTTTCCGGCTTTGCCAGTGGCAGCAGGCACTTATCGGAATCACAGCCAGCCGGTCCAGCCTCGCTGATCTCACCCAAGTCGTAGCGCTGCAGAGCTTCAAAGAAGTCGGAGCTCACTCGACGTTGGATCACGTCGGATTGCATCTGCTCGTAGGTGTCGGCATCGATCGGTTCAAAGGGCAGACGCGGGAAGGTGGCGTTGGCATCGAAGCGGGCCAGCAGTGCGGCCGAGATGTAGCCATCACCTCGCGCGATGGTTCCGTGGAGCGCATCGGTGATTGCCTCAATTTCGTGCTCACGGAACTCGATCGTGGCTGAAGTGTTGTGGGCGGTGTAGTGGGTCTGCACTTGCATGTAGAAGTCGAACTGAGCCATCGCAGAGAAGGCATTGATGTCGACGGCGTCTGCACCGGGAAGATTGGCCCAGCTCACTTCGGTGGGGATTTCCACCAGCCATTCCGTGCAGCGTGGATCAAAGGGATTGTCCAGGAGGCGGCCCTGATCGTCTTTGTCTGACTGTGAAGGCACCACGGTGTAGCCGTAGTCCATGCAAGCCATGGCCACCGGATCGTTTTTGCGGAAGGTGATTCGGCGGATGAAACGCTGGGCCTTGGGGGGGTGCCAGCCAGGAGCCGCACCGGTGAGCAGGCTCTTGGTTCCCGCGGGCTGAACTGTGGTGCAGCGGTTCGGGCGACGCAGGCCGTGACGATCGCAGTATTCCCAGACGGCTTCATTGACGGTCGCTTTCCAGCGACTCAAGTATTCCGCCTCACACCGCTTGAACTCCTGGCCTTCTTCTGTATTGGGCCGTCCTGCCTCCCACCACTGCAGCCAGGGGGTGCCGAAAGCATGCACAAAGAAGTCGAACAGTCCGGTGAAGCTCACACCAACGATCGGATCCCAGGCCCGGCTTTGGCGATAACGCTTGACTTCAAACTCGTGATTGAGGAGACATGCCACTGATAGGGCACCAGCGCGGAAAGCATCACGTTGACCCTCCTCGTCACTGGGATCGATTTGGTTGAGGTGCACCTCGGCGAGGTTGCAGTGGAAATCTGCACCGAGAATTTCGCCGCATGGGTTGAGGCCATAGCGGCCGAGACGATGCTCAAGCTCGTCTTCCGCGATAGGGCCGTGGTTGAGGTTCAGCCAGCGGCCGGCCTCTTCTTTGCCTTGATCGCAGTAAATGTCGATGAATTCGCGACGCAGTTCGGGTGTGCTGAGCAAATCCGCGTTCGAGCGGGCGATGGCCTCAGGCGCAAACTGAATCGCACCTTCCCCGCTGTGGAATTGACGGGTCACAGCTTCGTGCAACACCTCTCGGCTGGGCCGTGTGTGATACACGCGAGTGTGGTTGGCCATGCGCAAGGCGTCCCTTTCAGGATCGATGCGCCAATTGCCTTGTTCGTCTTGCTGCCAGAGATTGTCTTTCGCACCTGCAGCGCTGCTGTCAGCTGAAGCGAATTGACGCATGCCGGCACTGCGACGGATGTTGCCCGCCACGATGGTGACAGCCGCTTCATCGATCAGAAGGCAGCATTCCACTGAGGTGAGCTTGCGCCCAACAGCCTTACCGAGCAGGCGAGCGACCCTGGCATAAAGATCTTTCAGTTTCACTGGGTTGGCCATGCCGCCGAATCCCTTGAGGGTTTCGCCGACAGGCCGGACATCGGAGAGGTCAACCTGCACCTTGACGGTGCGACCAGCGAAGCGTTCGTCGCTGCTCAATTCGAGCATCAGTTGGTAGCTGTCAACCCACCCTCGCCTGGTATCGCCGACACGAATGGAAACGGTGTCGTCACTAATAGTGAAGGTGGTCTTGTCCTGACGTTGCCCTGCCGGTGTGACACCGATCTCAGAAACATCAAGCACCTCAATCGGATTGGTGACCACTGGCAAACGGTCGATTAGATGGGGCTCGATGATGGCTCCGGTTCCACAACCCATCATCGCCAGGTCCATCATCAGACCGAAGGCTTCCCAATCCACAAGATTCGTGGAGGTGCAGTTGTACGCACCCGAGAAATTGTCTTGCCGTTCAATCCAGGGTGTGCCTCCGATCCAGAGCCAGCGTCCGGATGGCAGCGCTTTCTTTTCGGCTTGCATGCGGGCAAGAAGAGCGACTTCTTCGCTGGTGAGTTGTCCCAGCGTCTCCAAGCCACCCAGGTTGCGACGTCCCACTTCGCTCCAGCTCTCGCGTCCCGTGCTGCTGCGGCGGCTGTAGGTCCGGTAGAAAACCGGGTTGGCAGCAGGTGCAGTGGCAGGGAAATCACCATTGCTGGACACGGCTTTAAGCGTGTCCTCGGTGCCACTGCGAGTTGGGGACAGGGTCACGTGTTGGGACAGGTCAGTGATGGCACCCTAACGCCAGCAATGGGGGTGGCAAGTGCTTGAAGGCACTATCCGCAGTGTCGTTGCCCGCAAGCTTCTGCAGCTGTCACCATGCCCGCAACGTCTGGATCACGATTCATGGTCAGCCCCCGGGCTTTGACACGAGGGATGTTTCGCCGAGTCCTCCGGACTTGTTTGCTCGCTGCGGTTGGGCTGCTGATCTGTGTTGCGACGGCATGGCCCCACCCCTCGGCTTTTGCGGGCTCATCGATCAATGAGGAGGTGTATCAACCTGCATCTCGCACTGTGATTCCCATCGAGCAACAGCCGTTCTACGAGGCGTTGAGCGAGAAAGCGGCAGCCTGGGATGAAGTGGTGCTTGATCACGTGGGGGGGGATAGCCCCAAAGCCACGTTGCTCAACTTCTATGCCGTGATGTCAGACGTGGCCTTGCGTGCCGATTTGCTCGGGTTTTCATCCTCCACCGGCCAAGCGCTGCGACGCGAAGCCATCGATGACACGAATCTGCTGTTCGGTTTGGCGGTCGATGCGTTGGATGCAAGTGCTTTCCCTGAAAGCGTCCGAGGGGACATGGCCGATGAGGCGGCGATTCAGTTAAAAATCGTTCTTGATTACGTCTTTGCGAATAGCCGAGAGCCAATTCATATCCCCTCTCAGGCAGGGATGAAAAATCGCAACGACTTGCGATCCAACCCGACGGCCTCGTGGCGTATCCCCGGCACTGCCATCACGCTGACCTCTGATATCAAAGGTGATCCGGACAATGAAAATTTTTATTTTTCTGCTTCGACCGTTGCTTCGATTCGTTCGATGTATGAAGAGATCCGTGATCTTCCGGCAATCAAGCAGCCTTATGCGTCCCCAAATTTCTATTCGGACTTTATCTATACGCCTGGATTTCTTGTTCCACCCGACTGGTATCTGTCGCTTCCACTGGAATGGAGAGTTTGGCTTGAGTGGCCGGTTGGTGACCAAACGCTGTTCCAGCTCGCTGCTGCTTGTGTTCTGATTTTGGTTTATGCCTACATAAGCTTGCGCTTGATGCGTCTTTTGTTTCGGACGTATCGAGAAATTGGTGATGATGAGAATGATTACGAGTCCTCAAATCGTCGTCTTTTCACAGTTGACACGTTGGCGTGGAGGCGTGTGCTGATCGTTGCCCCTGTATTGCCTATAACCTACGTTGTTGAACGGCTAGTTGACGATGTGATTAATTTCACTGGTACGCCATTGGTTGTCGCAATTTATATCTTTTATGTGATTTGGTACGTCTCCGCAAGCATTTTTGTTTTCTTCCTGTTTGAGGCGTTGGGTCGAAGTGCTGCGGAGTTTATGTCTCAAATTCGCCGTAATCGTTCACCCATTCAGCTTCGTCGCATTTCAAGCTTCGTGATGCCTGCCAGTCGTGCCGTTGGCATGCTGATTTCTGTGGTGTTGATCTACCGGCTGTTATTGCTGCTGGGGCTGCCATCAAACACTGTTCTCGCTTTTTCGGCGGTGCCTGGCCTGGCGATTGGTCTTGGTGCTACCAAGCTCATCGGCAATCTTTTCGCGGGCTTGTCGATCCAGACAGATCGCCCTTTGAGAGTGGGCGAGTTTTGCGAAGTGGGCGGAAAAATCGGATTTGTGACCAAAATTGGCCTTCGCTCGATGGAGCTGCAGACCTTGGAGAGTCGTGTGACGATCCCCAATTCCGTGGCAGATGAAGCCACCATTGTGAACTATTCCAGGCGTGGTCTCAGTGTTGAACGTCAGCCAATGCAGGGGCTCGAGCTCAGGTTGCCTATACGCAATCCAATGTCTCCATTCCAGCTTGAGGAATTAGTTCGAATCACCAAGCTTATTTTGCAGTCGCCTTCGTTTCTTGATCACGCGGTCGAACTGCAGGAGCAAGTCGTGAGTTTGGAGTCCCTGGAGGACGGCACCAGTCAACTGATCGTTTTTGTGATGGTGGAATTGCACGGATGGAAAGCGTATTTGAAGGTGCGTGAAAGCCTCTTAGTGGTGCTAGAAGAAGTGCTTGAACGCATCACTCTTTGCGAGATTGTTGTCGGAGTGGCCTACAGCACCTCTCCCGACCAGCTCAGGCTCATGCCTGAGTTGCTCAAAGCCGTGGTGAGGGAAGACGAGCAACTTGTGTTTGAGGCAGCGCGACTCGTTCGGATTTCCGCTTTCAGCTACGACTTTGAATTGGAAATCCGCTCACTGCATCTGGTTCATGATGATTTTGAAGACAGTGTTCACCGCTTGAATTGCAGGATTCTTGAGGTTCTGGCAGATCATCACATTCAGATTCCCTACCCCACACAAACACTTGAACTGCAATCCAACCCCACGACCTAATGATTCCACGTGTTCTTGAACCTGAGGTCATGAACGACCCGCTGCAGGTTGATGCCTATGCGGCAGCGGATTTCAACGTTTCCGATCAGGCCGTTGTTGATCGAATTGAGCAACTGCTTGCTGTCGATGGTGTGCATTTTCGCCAACAGGCTTGTCTTGTCGATCTTGGTTGTGGTCCCGGCAACATCAGTCTGCGGCTGGCAAAGCGCTGGACGGACTGTTGTGTGTTGGGGGTGGATGCTGCTGAGCGCATGCTTCACGTGGCAGAGGCCCGGCGTCGTGATGCAGGAGTGATGACTGAGCGCTTGCGCTATCAACGGCGCGCACTGCCCTTGCCGGCGTCTTCACTCGAGGCTGATCTGGTGGTGAGCAACAGCCTGTTGCATCATCTGCATGATCCGATGCATCTCTGGTCATCGGTGAAATCCCTGGCCTCATCACGCTGCCTCGTGTTGCACCGTGACCTCAAGCGCCCAGACAGCGAGGCCAGCATTGATGGTCTCTGCCAGCAGCATGTGGCCAACGCGCCTGAGGTGCTTCAACGTGATTACCGCGCCTCCTTGCGTGCGGCATTCACTGCTGCCGAGGTGAAAGCGCAGCTTGCTGTTGCGGGCCTGCCTCAGCTTCAGGTGATGGAGGTTGAGGACCGATATCTCGAAGTGAGTGGTTGGATCACGGGCTGTCAGGCTGGTGTCGATCAGCGCAGCCCATGAGCACGGAATCAGCACTTCAAGACGGACGTGAGCTGCTCGAGGCGGTGGCACGTCGTCGCAATTTCGCGATCATTTCTCACCCTGATGCTGGTAAAACGACTCTCACAGAGAAGTTGTTGCTTTACGGCGGTGCCATTCAGCAGGCCGGTGCTGTGAAGGCCCGAGGCGAACAACGCAAAGTCACCTCTGACTGGATGGAGCTGGAGAAACAGCGCGGCATCTCCATCACGTCCACCGTTCTTCAGTTCGATTACACCGGCAACACGATCAATCTGCTGGACACTCCTGGTCACCAGGACTTTTCAGAGGACACCTATCGGACGTTGGCGGCTGCTGACAATGCTGTGATGCTCGAGGATGCCGCCAAAGGACTTGAGCCTCAAACGCGAAAACTCTTTGAGGTCTGTCGGATGCGGCAGATCCCTATTTTTACGTTCATCAACAAGATGGATCGCCCCGGTCGTGACCCTCTTTCACTGCTGGATGAAATTGAGTCAGAGCTTGAGCTCACACCATGGGCTGTGAACTGGCCGATCGGGAGTGGTGAGCAGTTCCGTGGGGTGATCGATCGCCGCACGCGGGAGGTGATTTTGTTCTCTCGGGCGGAACGAGGCCGTCAATCGGAGGAACGACATCTCTCACTCGATGATCCTGAGTTGCTGGATCTTGTTGAAGTCGATCTGTTGGAGCAGGCGGTTGAGGAATTGGATTTGCTGGAGGCGGCAGGCGCAGAACTGGATCTGGAGTTAGTGCATGCCGGTGAGCTCACACCGGTGTTCTTCGGATCTGCGATGACCAATTTTGGTGTTCGCCCCTTTCTGAATGCATTCATGGAAATGGCTCAGAAGCCTGTTGCACGCAATGGGCATGACGGGCCGGTGGATCCTTTACGGCCAGATTTCAGTGGGTTTGTGTTCAAATTGCAGGCCAACATGGATCCCCGTCATCGAGACCGTGTCGCCTTTGTCAGGGTTTGTAGTGGGCGATTTGAAAAAGACATGACCGTGCGCCACGCCCGCACCGGCAAGGCCATCCGTTTGTCACGTCCTCAGAAGCTGTTTGGTCAAGACCGGGCCGTTGTGGAAGATGCCTATCCCGGTGACGTGATTGGTTTGAACAATCCGGGCATGTTCTCCATCGGCGACACCCTCTACACGGGAACGAAAGTTGAGTACGAGGGCATTCCCTGCTTCAGTCCTGAGATCTTTAGTTGGCTGCGCAATCCCAATCCTTCCGCCTTCAAGAATTTCCGCAAAGGCGTGAACGAACTGCGCGAGGAAGGTGCTGTTCAGATTCTGTACGACACCGATGAAAGCAAGCGCGACCCAATTCTCGCGGCGGTCGGTCAGTTGCAGCTTGAGGTGGTGCAACATCGGCTTCAAAACGAATATGGCGTTGAAACCCGGCTTGAGCCACTGGGATTTCAAGTGGCGCGATGGGTCACCGGTGGATGGTCGGCACTCGATCAGGTGGGGAGAATTTTCAATTGCAAAACCGTGAGAGACGCTTGGAACCGACCCGTACTCCTGTTCAAGAACGATTGGAACCTCAACCAGCTCAACGAAGAACATCCCGATCTGGCGCTTAGTGCTGTTGCACCGGTGGTCAGCGGTGTTGAGCCAATCAGTCTTTAACAGCTCATCGGTAACGGTCAATCGTGTCGATTGGTCACCATGATGAAAAAAGCCCCACTCAAGGAGTGGGGCTTTTGATTGCCAGCAATTGATCAGACGAGAAGCACTGCAGACCCAAGAGGACTCAGCCCAGAGCTGGTCACCCTTGAGTGCTGGTCAGTCCTCACTCTTCGCCTTCTTCGTCAGAGCCACCAACGGGAATCAAACGGATGGCTTTCCGTCCAAGCTTGATTTCAAACTCATCACCAGGATTGAGATCGAGCATGGCGGTGTAGGCCTTGCCAACCAGGAGGTTGCCATTGCCCTGCACTTTTGCGGTGTAGCTGAGTTTGCGGCCGCCTTTGCCAATACCGGCAGAACCGCCACCAAGTTCCACGCCTTTGGCGCTCAGCAGAGCTTCGTAGAACGCAGTGAAATTCACTCGCTGGCCGCCATCCTTTTTATCGGTGACGTAGCCACAGGCCGTAGCCAAATCAGTTTTGGACACATCGCCAAGCTCTTTAACCTTGGCAAGAAGATCAGATCCGGTGAGCATTGATAATCCCCATCTGAATTCATTTATGCATCACGCCCGGCGGTTCGTCAACTGTTCAATCCGTCTTTTCTCGATCAATTCTTCTCTTCGAGGCTGTGCGTCTTGTTGCTTAGAGGCTGAGCATCCTTTGTTCTGATCACGGTGAGTCCAATCCGCGTCTAATCAGGGAAGCGTTGCATTGCACTTCGCAGTGTTGTGTTCAGCGTCTTGCTCTGATCAGGATTGCGTGTGGTACCCAAAGTTTTTTACTGTTTGGGAGCCCATTCGGTGATTCGCTGTCGGCTGAAGGCGGCCAGGCCTCAGTCAAGCGTTTCACAAAGGGATCATCTCTGGAGTCAAGCGTTCGCTTGCTGTTCTGATCCCCTACGTGTTCACGTCTCTCCTTGCTTTGTATTCGCATGGACTTTTCAGTTGTGAGGCAGTTGGAATTGCATCCTGTCGTTCAGGCGGTGAAGCTCGATTGAACGGCAGTAATTTGATCATCGACAATTGCAAGTTGGATCACGGCGCCAAGGTCACCAAAGACGGGCCGACTCTTGAGTTGATCCTTTGCCCCAAGAGGGTTGAAACGCTGCCCTTGTTGATCAGCCTCTGCATCATGAGGCCGTCCATCGCGCTCGGTGGGGATTGGGGACTTGTTCGATCAACCTCAGCAAGGATTTCACTCCACACGTTGTGAACGAGGGCTACAAGGCCATCCGCGTGGATGCTGTTTGGGTGACCTTGAGATCTTCCCTGGGGTTCCAATGACGATGAATCGGCATGAGAGGCCTTGGACTACGGAGTCGCACCTGCGACGGAGGTTGTTGGGATGCTCAAAAACACAAGCAAGGAGGCGTCGCTCAGCGATTTTGATCAGTCTTAAGGATGTTGTTGGCATCCTTTTTTCACGGCTCCAGCACTGCCCACGCCTGGGGTGAGCCTTCCGTTTGCGGAGCGTTATGCCGCGATTGAACTTGAAATCTCAGATGCCGACTGGCATCGGTTCGCACCTCGAGATTGCAATCGCCAGACTGTCGTCCTCAAGCGGTCTGTCATGGACACTCTCTGGCTGCTTCGCCCCTGCGCTGATGGAGGGACGGATTACATCTGCTTCCGTGATCACCGGGATCATGTGGAGGTTTTGGAGGGCTATCACTTGCCCCCTCAGATGCCATTGATCAAACATCGTCAACTGTTGCTCAGCTCTGATGTACCGCGCTGTCGTCATCGCTTTGAGCGTCAGCAGGGCTTTCGGCATGGCCCGCCGCTCTTTTAGTCACCGTTGAGATCACGCACCGTGCGTTTCGTTTGATAATCCCTCTTGAAGGCTCGCTTCAAGGACTCTGTCGATACGCTTGAACAAGAACACCGACTCTTCAATGGCTGCAGGGTTGAATCCAGGACCGGATTCGGATTCTCAGGATCCTTATTCTCTGCTCGGCATCAGTGCTGATGCAAGTTTTGAAGATGTCCAACAAGCCCGCGACCGTGTTGTGGCCGGCTGCGGCGATGACGCGATCGCCAGGGCGCGCGCAGAAGCGGCCTACGACGCTGTCTTGATGGCACGTCTTCGCGACCGTCAGTCGGGACGGGTGAGCTCTGATGCTGCAACGGCATCACGAATTGAGCGTCAACAGGGATCGACGGAATCCCTCCCCTCTTCCAGCGGTCCGGCTGCGCTGCTCACCCGTCTTCGCAGTTTCTCTTTGCCAACTCCTTCCCTAAGTGGTTCAGGCGTGATGCCTGATTTCCAATTGGTGGAAGGTCAGGGATTCACGGTGCGTTGTCTCGCAGGAGCGGCTGCATTGCTGCTTCTTTTGGTCGCTCCGTTGACCGTAGAGCTGCTTCTCGCTCTTTCAACCATTGGCGTTTTTATCAGTCAGGTCAAACGCGGCCGTCGTCCACTCGGTTCATTGGGTTGGACATTGTTGTTGCTCATCGCTGGCTTAAGTCTCGGTGCACTGCTCAGCATGGTGATGGCGCCGATGGCGATGCCATTGTCTGTGGAGCAGTGGCAAGCACTGCCCGCTTTGGTGGTGCTTTTAATTGGAGCGTTATTTCTGGCTTGACCCTGATAGCTCACTGATCAGATCTCTCAGTTCTGCCTCGGTGACTTGGTACACCTCATTGCAGAAGTGGCAGGTCAACTCAGCACCTTTGTCTTCCTCCAGCATCGTTTGGAGCTCCTCAGGTCCCAGCAGGGTGAGGGCTCCAAGGCTGCGTTCGCGACTGCAGGGACAGTAAAACTGCACTGGCTGCATGGGTTCGCTGCTCGGAATCGGCTGTGGATCGAGGTCTGGGAACACCTCCTGCAGCAATCGTTCGGGATGGTCGCCGCAGGCATGCAGCTGTTGGCTGAAGTTCTGAATCTCGCGGCAGCGTTCCTCAAGCAGGGCCACCAGGGCGGGCTCTTCCGCCGCCTTTGGCAGCACCTGCACCAACAATCCGCCGCTGCTTTGTAGCCCTTCGCTGTTGATTGTTTCCCCAACAAACACAGCGGACGGTGTTTGTTCTGAGTGCAACAGATACGACGCCACGTCTTCACCGATGCCTCCGCTGACGAGCTCGACCGTGCTGCTGAAAGGTTCTCCTTTTCCGTCGTCACGGACGACGTGCAGGTAACCCGTGCCTGCTGCAGCGCCGAAGTCGAAGCTCGCTTGGCCATCGGCTGCCACGACGGGGTCCAGCTCCAGTAATGGGTTGCCGACGTACCCCCGGACGCGGCCATCACGACCAGCGTCGACACTCAACCCATCGATCGGGCCATCGGAGCCGAGACGCAGATTGACGCGTCCGTGGCGCACCTTCATGGAGCTTGCCAGCAGCAATCCTGCGCTCATGGCACGTCCCAGCATCACGGTGGTGAGATACGAAAGGCCGTGGCGTGTTCGAGCTGTGCGGGTGGTGTCGCTGGTTGTGACTGCCACCAGTCTGATTCCCCCACCTGCAGCGGTGGCTCGCACAAGGCGATCAGCCATGACGCTTCAACATTCCAGGCGTCATGGTGACAGAGCGTGCAGGCGGCCGTTGTGCAGTCGTTGTTGGTCGCAGTTCCAGCCATGAAACAGTTCCGGTTCATGGGTTACCACAATCAGCAATCGGTCGCGACTGAGCTGGTCCAGCAGTTCGAGCACTTCGCTGCGAACGGACCAATCAAGACCCGCCGTTGGTTCATCGAGTAGCAGCACATCCGGTTTGCGCAGCAGTTGAACCGCAAGAGCCAGGCGTCGCTGCTGTCCGCCGCTAAGACGTTCGGGAGCTTGGCGTCCGTCTACCCCACTGAGCCCCACCTGACGTAGGGCTTCGGCCTGGTCTTCGCTGCTCAGACGACGATGCCCCAGTTTGAGTTCCTGGCTCACGGTCAAGCCCAGAAAGTGGCGCTCTGGGAACTGAAACACCACCCCGCATAACCATCGCCGTTGTCGCTGGTTCATCACTTGTCCCTGCCAGCAGATGCGGCCCTTGTTGGCTCCGGCCATCCCGCTGATCACATCCAGCAGGCTGGTTTTGCCGCTGCCGCTGTCACCAGAGATCAATAAGGGTCGTCCACGGGACGCTTTGAGCTGAATGCCGTTGAGCACCAGCTCTTCTGCGGTAGCCGGCCTGTAATGAACATCGTGCAGTTCCAGCATTCCAATCGAATGCCCTCGATGGGGGCTGCCATGGCGCTCCAGCATGGTCGATCGTTCCTTCGGCGGCGATGATGTCAAAGATGCCGGTGGGTCATGCAGGTTCGTTTTCGAGAGATTGATCCCTTCAATTGCTGGATTTGGCTGCGCTTTGGTGAGGTCCCTAGTCAGGGAGAGCGAAATTACGTCGATGGCATCTTCGACAGCTGGTACGTGCTTGGGCGTCTAGGGGGCTTTAACGCTGAAAACCTTCAGGTGCACGAGGAAGGCGATCAGCTCAGTTGGATGAGCTACGAGAACGACGATGCTGGCTCGATCATGCCCGCTTTGATGCACAACATGGGGCAGCTTGAATACCAGCAAGAGTGGGCACGGTGCTGGATCGACCTGGGGACCAGTGATGGGATCGCGCTGGATGTGTTGATCAATGCGTTGCGGCAGCTGGATTCAGACCTGGTTCAACTGGAAGAACTGTTGATTGGTGGTGCCAACGAAGACTGGCCTGTGGAGGAGCACCCCGACAGTGTTTTCCCGGGAATGGGTTGACCGCAACTGTGGCTGAACGACGCCGCCTGCTCATTGATGCCAGCAGGCTTCCCCCTACAGGGGAGCATCGCTGCGTCCATCTGAATGACCAGGAAGCGCGCTATCTGCGCAAAGTGCTGCGGCTGAAGCCCGGTTCTCAGGTGGATGTGGTGGATGGCGGCGGACATCTCTGGACTGCGCGGCTGATACCCGGTGATCAGTTGGAGCTGACCACCGATCGTGCACAACCCCTTGAAACGGGATCGAAGCCCATGCCTCAACTGGGCTTGGCCATGGCGCTGGTTCGTCGCGGTATGGACGATGTGATGCGCATGGCTTGTGAACTAGGTGTGGATCACGTCCAGCCCATCCAGGCTGATCGCAGTGTTCCGCAAGCGGAGGATCGCCCTGAGCGCTGGGGTGTGATTCTTCAGGAGGCTGTCGAGCAGAGCGAGAGGCTTTGGAGGCCAGACCTGCAGCCTTGCATTCAGAGCGAGCAGTGGTGGATGGCTCTCGCTGCGGAGGACTTGCGGCTGATCGCCGTCACACGGGATGCTGGCTGTCCGCACTTGGAAACATGGCTCCATCAGACTGCGGGGCCAGCCCCGCGAATTTGGTTGGCGATCGGGCCTGAGGGCGGTTGGAGTGAACGTGAAGTGGCTTGGGCTCTCGCCTCCGGTTGGATAGGGGTCACGCTCGGGGACACCATTTTGCGCAGCTCGACTGCGGCGGTCGCTGGCATCAGCGCCCTTTGCTCCTGGCGAACGCTCAGCGCTTGATGCCGTCGCGGCGAAATGCGTTCATCAGTGGACGACCCTTGACGTGCATGCGTCGCAACAGAGTTGTTTGCACACTGATGGTCGGTTGATTCGACGCTGTGGAGCGGGGGCGAAACAGGCCTGCTGGTCTTTGCTGGATCGACGCTGATGGTTCGATCGATGCGGATGCCTTGCGCAAGCGGCGTCCAATCCGGCTCAACAGGCTCTTTGGACCGTTCAAGGCAACCCTCCTGGACTTGGTGTGGCGGCCGACCAATCCTGTCACTTTGCGCGCGAGCTCTGCTTTGCGTGGGTTGGCTCGATCAACTTGAACGGTTGTGCTGCTCAGTCGCTGGCACGATGACCTGCAGCACCAGAGACAGCTGTGGACGTTCTTGATCTGTTTCCGCGTTCGATCCTCAAGGGCCAGCTCCCGGATCCTCTGCTTCAGCAACTGATCGCCCTCGGTGAGCAGGTGATGACTGCGCCGCATCGCAGTCCTGATGCATCCGCCAAGCTTGCCGGCCAGCTGAGTGAGCAGCGTGAGTTGACTCCGGATTTGCCCGGTGTGCAGGAACTGATGAATCAGCAGCTTCTACCGGCATGCGAACGCTGGATTCGTCATGTGATCGATCGACAGCCACCGCAAGGGCGTGGTCCTTGGGTCCCAGGGCGCTACAGGCTTCAGCCCGTGGATCTGTGGTTGAACTGCCAACGCGCTGGGGACTACAACCCGATCCACACCCATGGCGGCAGTTTTTCAGGGGTGATTTTTCTGAAGGTGCCCCCCCAGATCAATGCCAATAGTTTTGATGGCCAGCTTTGTTTTCATGGCCCTGAGGATTGGCATATTCAATCGTTTCGCACCGGGATGTCCCAATACATGCTTCCTGTGCCTGGGGATTTTTACGTCTTTCCGGCATGGCAGCCCCATTCCGTGATGCCCTTCCGGGGTGAGGGCGAGAGGTGGTCATTGGCCTTCAACGCCATGGCGATCCCGAATCAGCAAGCCGCTGCACATCGAGCGGTGGCCGCTAGCCCTTCCAGTGCCGCTACCCCGATGGGCAATGTTTCACTGTCTAGTCAACGACCGTCGCCGAAAGGGTTTTGAGGTTTGTCAGCCCTACTTGGTCTTAAAGAGCTCGGTGGCCATGGAGCGGAAACCCGACAGGTTGCTTCCAGGCCGGCGCTTCCCAGGTCGTACAGCGTTGCCAGGCTTGAGGGCCTCGGGTGCGAAATTGACCAGCTCCACTGTGGGCTTTGCAGCCTCGGCCGCCGCGAGCTCTGCAGCAATGGCTTCCGCCGTTGTCAGCGATGGCTTGGTCTCGGTGCTGCTTGGGGCTGGTGCCGGTTGGGCTTTGTCGGCATGAGCGGGCGCCGCAGTTGTGGCCGCAGCCGATGGCTTTTTGCTTTCCTTCGCTGCGAGTTTGGCTCTAGCAGCGTTGGCTTCGGCGTACTTGGCCGCGACAGCGGGGTCCGGGTCTCCAAGCTCGAGGAAGAAGCCCTTGCGGTTCAGCACCATGCCGGAGAGGGGAAATCACCTGAGCTGATTATCCGCGTGGATGCCCCCTTCAGCGTGGATGCTTAGAGCAGTGCAACACAGCCTGATGCTTTCCGCGTCTGCGGCAATTCCCCCTCAAAGCATTTCGATCTGGATCACGGCGTTGCTGCTCAATGCCGTTCTGATTGGCTTGGCTCAGCGTCTTCCACTGCTGACGCCAGCGGGTTGGTGCCACGCCGGCATCCTCGGAACCATCCTCTGGGGAGCCCTCGGTTGGAGAGGTTGGCTGGCGGTGGTGGCGTATCTGGCCTTGGGCTCGCTCGTGACCAAGCTGGGTTTTGCTCGCAAGCAGGATCTCGGACTGGCGGAAGCCCGCGGCGGCCGTCGAGGGCCAGAAAATGTGTGGGGGTCGGCTTTGACCGGATTGGTGTTGGCCCTCTTCATTGCGATCCGCGTGGGGCCAACCCAGTGGCTTTTGATGGGTTTCACCGCCAGTTTTGCCGCCAAGCTGGCTGACACCTTTGGCAGTGAGATTGGTAAGCGGTGGGGGCGCACCACGCTGCTGATCACTAGCTTGCGACCGGTGCCGCCCGGGACGGAGGGTGCGGTGAGTTTGGAGGGGACGGCTGCCAGTGCCTTCGGCAGCCTGTTAATGACGCTGGTGATGGTTGGTTTGGGACTGCTTCATTCCGTTGAAGCTGCCGGCGTGGTGGTGGTTGTGGGGTTCATTGCCACCCTGCTGGAGAGCCTTCTAGGTGCTACTGGCCAGGGCCGTTGGCCCTGGCTCAGCAATGAGCTTGTTAATGGGCTGCAGACAGCCTGGGCTGCGGGTTTGGCCATGCTTTTGGCCTGGCCGCTTGGTCTTCTGTCGTAGCCGCGACCGCTTGCAGGCGCAGGTCGCGGAGGGTGTCGTTCAGGAGCCGTTGCAGCGTGCGTCGATCGATGCGTTCGTGGCGTGCGATCGCAGTGATGGACAGTCCCTCGATCCAATGCGCACAAAGCCAGCGTCTGCGCTCAGGGTCCAGGCTTTTCAGAGCTGTTCTCAGCCAAGTCAGCTGAGGGTCGCTGTGATGCTTAGACCGGGCTGGGAGTGACTCGAGATGCGTGGTGATTGGCTGGGAGGTTGTGGCCGTTGCCTGTTGCGGTGCCTGCAAAGACAGCAGATGACGATGCTGGTGAGCCATGCAGGCCTGTTGCCAACGTTGGCGAGTGACCCCAAGAGCGTGGGCCAGGCCTGATGCATCCAAGGCTGGCTGACCACGATGCTGTCGATCGGTCTGGATTTTCATGCCTTTGGCATGGAGGTCGTTCAAGCGCCATGGAATGCGCAAGGTGCGCAGGCGGTCACGCCTGTAGTGGAGGATTTCGCCCGTGATGCGTGGCATGGCGTAGCTGCTGAGGCGATGACCTCGCGCCGGCTCGAAGCGATCAAGGGCGCGAATCAGTCCCATGCGCCCTTCTTGGACGAGGTCGTCCCGCTCGCCATCGCCTCGATGGAGTTGACGCTGGGCACCGAGGTGGGCGAGACCGAGATGCTTCAGAACAGCATCGTTGCGTTCAAGAATTGGCTGCGGAAGAGCTCGACGAGCTTCGCGACGGCGATGACGGTTGGATTGGCATTTGCATGATGGTGATGGTGATGGTGATGGTGATGGTGAGCGGGAGATCATGGGATTTGAGAATGGAACGGCCTTCAAGCTCCCCAAATCACTGGCTTCAACGCTTCCCCCCTGCGAGTGATGTGCTTCCCTCGGAGGGGTGAAGTGAGCACAATCACTTTGCGTTAAACGCTTGACAAGACGGTTGTTATCTGTTCTGAGTCAAGGATGATCTCGGTTTGTTGTTGAAATGTTGAAGTGAATATCTTTTGCATGTCACTGTCTTCATTGTTAAGAATTTGATGCCCCAGTTTCTTGATCGAATGGATGAAACACGAACCGTTCTTTGGATTCGGATTTGAGACGCTTCTTGATGAACCAAAGAGAGTGTAAGGAATGATCTCGTTCATCAGTCATCAATCGGGATGAAGCCGACAATCAAAATCGATCATCGATGCACACCTGATGCCTTTGCTTTGGGAGAATCTCGCGAAACAGCTGGAGAGCGTGCGTGCAGGTGGTGGGTTTGACTACAGCGCTTGGGCTTCCCCTGCCGCCGCTCCGCTTCAAGGGAGCCGTGACGAAAGGCTGAAGATGGCGCTCAATGCCATTCAAGACAGTGGCAATACTCAGATGATCGAATCGCTCAACGCGGCTCTTGAGGGGCGTGAGGCCTCCTTTGATCTGCCGCCCATCGAGAGTGGACCACAGGCTTTTCTCAAGACGTTGAATCAAAAAGCCTTCTAGGCCACTCGTTTGTGAGGTCGTGCCTGTGATGGTCTTGCGGCTGCCTAAGCCATCGACTTGTGGCTCTGCCGGGACGCATTCATCGATGACACCCGCGATCCACTCCCTGGTGTCAGGCTGGATGGACGATCAGATTGGCTTTGATTCTCCATGGTCTTCCGTTGTTTGGGTTTCACAGCCTCTCTGCTGGTGCTGGCTGCTGGTGCTGTCCAGGCCACTCCAGGGCCAGTGATGGAAGAACTGTTCCGTTCAAGCCGCACCCTTGGTAACCGGGTGGTGGCCTATCCGGCCGGCACGCCGGAAATGAGGATCTTTCGGATCACGATTCCTTCGGGGGCCAAGATCCCGTTGCATACCCATCCGTCTCCCGTTGTGGTGTTAGTGGAGCAAGGTGCCCTGACGAACGTGCGGATTGTTGATGGTGTTGAAGAGACCAGTGTGGTGAAAGCTGGAGATGGCTTCCTGGAGGGGCACCCCGGCGAACCGCATTACGTGATCAATCGCGGAGATGAGCCTGTGGTCAGCCTGGTGGCGTTCGCCAGTGTTGAGGGCATGCCGAATCTGATTCGGGTGGAATGATCCAACCCCAGTGCTGACATTCAGCAGTAAATCCCCCAGAGTTGTTGTGTATAAATGCTTATCAGCGCCCCAAATTTTCAGACTTTCTGTCTAATTGTGTGAGACCGCTGACTTTATCGTGCCAAATACGCGATCGAACAGGTGTCGGCATGAAACAGTCTGCAGCACCTCTGTCGTGCCTGAAGTGGGGCGACGACGGAGAGCTATCAGCCCATGACACTGAAATGATGGTCAACCTCCTGGCGGCTTGTGAAAAGTCGCGTCGGGGATTCAAATCTCATTTTGAGCGTCGTCGTAGGAGACTTCTGTTTTCACAAGGAAGACTGATGCCCTACCACGATCGTGGTTTTCATTGAGTTGAACTGGATGACACGTTGGATGGATGGGTTTGCTGAGCTCAGTAAGCTGTTGAGGCGATCGTTGCGCTCAGAATTTCAGCATGTTTGAAATTCCTGTCCCCGTTCATCGCCGGTGGTATCGACAATTGATGGGTCGGGAATTCTTTATTCTCAGACGCAAATTGCGCTGGTATCGATCTCGAAAGATTTGGTCTGATCAGCGGGGTGAGTTATGTCCTGCATTCCTTAAATTTCAGCATCGCTCAGTGGTTTTGAGGCCTTTGCCTGGTGTTGACCCCACATTGCAACTGAATAAGCGTCGAAATTTAGAGCTGGCGACGGCTCGCATCGATCAGATCGTGATCCAACCAGGCGAGACATTCTCTTTTTGGAAGCTAGTGGGACGCCCGACGCGGAGAAAGGGATATTTAAAGGGATTGGTGTTGCGCCACGGGCTGATCTCTGAAGGGATTGGCGGTGGTCTTTGTCAGCTCGGCAATCTTCTGTTTTGGATGGCAGCCCACAGTCCTTTGACAATCACTGAGAGATGGCGTCATGGTTACGATGTATTCCCAGATCTCAATCGATCAGTCCCGTTTGGTGCCGGAGCGACACTCGCCTACAACTACATCGATTTTCAGATCACTAACAACACTCCTTATCGGTTTTCTTTCCGCCTTTGGCTGGATTCATCATTTTTGAATGGTTCGCTCTACTGCGATTTCGATTACCAGTCGACGTTTTCCGTTGAAGAGCGCTTCCATGAGATTAAGCAACAGATATGGGGTGGCTATTCAAGGCATAACCAGATTCATCGCATTGAGCACGATCAACACGGGGTGATCTCAGAGCACATGCTGGTTGAGAATCATGCATTGATGATGTACGAGCCTTTGCTGCCCCCGTCGTGATCAGCAGGACCTTTGAGCTTGCCTTCTTGTGCAATCAGATTGCACGAAGGCTGACAACCGCGATTTGGATGGCTATCCCCTTGGAGGCGTGTTGTTGTTGTGTGCTGGATTGACTGGTTGCTTCCTGTCGTTGTTGTTGTGACCCATGTGGTCAGCGCCTGTTTTGCCAAAACAATTGCTGCTCAGAAAGCCCGCAGCAGCACGAAGTGGTTTTGAGCTGGTCTGATCTTTGGTTGGTTAGGTCTTATTGCTGCTGCAGGTCAGCCCGATCGGCGTCAGATCGTGTAGCTGCGCTACTTGGCGGAATCTCAGGGGTATCAGCCCCGCCATGATTGCGGGGGCACCACAAGCCCTTCCGTTAACTCTTGAAGTTACTCTGACAGCGTTGGAAGCAGACGATGCTGCGCGTTAAACCTTTGTCGGGCCAGTTCGGCATCACACGCCAGGGTGTTTGAACAACAAGTTTGTCACCTTCAATTAAAAAATATCGGGTTTGTTCCGTGCCGACCCATTGAGGGTTCCAGGCAGCATCCACGTGGGTCACCCATTGATTGCCACTGAGTCGAAAGGTGCCTGTGTAAGCGATCATGCTGTTGAATAAATCGGCATTGTCTTGGACGCTCTCAGGCGCTTGCCGATTTTCTGCTGTCAGCGTGAATGAAACACGACCTTCGGGGGTGAAAATAACGTAGCCACTCGGTTTTTGACCCATTGGATTGAACATCAAACCGCTGGATTTAACTTCCACTTCGTAGCTCACCAGCTGCCAGGCTCCGTGGATCGATAAGCCCGGGACGAGTTGTCGCTGTTGCGTCGAGGATTGGCTCAAAACACTGTCAGGACCTCGGCAGAACCTAACAATGGTGTTCTACCTCCACACCCACCTTGCGTGGTGATTCGGCTGATTCTTTCCAATTCAGTCTGAGAACCGTTGCCATGGTTACCGTTCATCGTTCATCGTTTTGATGGTCTGTTCAATCGGTCGCTAATCACACACCTGCTTGATGAACGCTGCGGTGTCATGCCTGCATTCGCAACCCTTGCATGCCCGCCTCATTGCGTCATCAGCGCTCCAGTGCTGATGTTCAGCTGATTGCAAACTCCGTCGATTTGGTTGCGGTTCCGTTTTGGATGAATGGTTGTGCCCAGGTGGCTCATGTCAGCCGGGAGGGGTTGCGCCGCTGCCGGCAAGACCTCTTGGCGACGGGAGCTGTGCTGCTCAACTGAAGGAATCAATGCCTCGATCTGCCAGGGCCAGTGCAAGCCAACATCCACCTGGTGATTTGCTGGGATAGTTGTTGCCGCCGATCACTTGACTCCGCTGCATTCCCTTGCATTGCTGTTGATTGCCGCGTTGCTGGCTGGCTGCATCGGGCTTCTGATCCTGCAGCTTGGCTTGATGCGTGTCTTTTCTTCAGCACCGTCACTGCAACCTGCGTCTGAGAGAGAGGTGCCCGAGACATCGCTTTGCGTTGTCATTCCTGCTTTTAATGAGGCTCTGAACGTCGGGCCATGCCTGAGCAGTGTTCTGCGCAGCGCCACTCCCTGTCGCCATTGGCATGTGTTGCTGGTCGATGATGCGTCGACCGATGACACGGTTGAACAAGCCCAAGCCACAGCTTCAGCACTGGATCCCAATGCCTCCAGGTTTGATTTCTTGCAGGCTGGGCCGCGTCCGGTCGGTGAGCGTTGGGTCGGCAAGAATTGGGCGTGCGCTCGTGCGATGCAGCAGGTTCAGGATGAGTGGATTCTCTTTCTCGATGCTGATGTTCAGCTCAAACCGCAGGCTCTGCACCGCGCCTTGAGTCAAGCCATTCGCGACAAAGCTGACTTGCTGAGCCTCGCTCCACGGTTGCGTTGTGACTGCCTTGCTGAATGGATGGTGCAACCGATCATGGCCAGTCTGTTGGGGCTTGGTTTTCCAATCGAAGCAGCGAACGATCCTGATTCGGATGTGGCCTTTGCAGCAGGCCCCTTCATGCTGTTTCGGCGGTGCGCTTACGAGCAGATCGGCGGCCACCAAGGTCTAGCCGCTGAAGTGGTGGAGGATCTGGCGTTAGCGCGCCTCATCAAGCGACAGGGGTTGCGATTGCGGTACCTGCTTGGTCTTGATGCTGTGGATCTGCGGATGTATTTCGACCTTGCTTCGCTTTGGGAGGGATGGACCAAAAACTGGTTGTTGGGACTGGATGGTGATCCAATCAAGGCGCTTGGTGCTTCCGCTGTGGTGGTGCTGATGTTCAGCCTTCCTTGGTTGCTGCTGCCCGCGTCCGTGGTGCTACTGGGGTTGTTGCCCTCCCAGGCTGTCTGGTGGTTTGTTGCTGTGAGTCTTTCGATGACGGCGATTGTTCAACAATTCCTGATCCGACGATGGAACCGCCAGCGTTTTGATATGCCGATCACCTATTGGTGGCTCATGGGAGCCGGGGGCTTGCTGGTTGGTGCGATTGGCCCAGTGTCTGTGTGGCGCACGCTCACAGGTCGTGGTTGGACTTGGAAAGGACGTCAGCTGACATGACCTGGTTGCATGCGTTCGTTGGATTCTGATGTGTGCTCTGCGGTGTTGAGTCCTGCATTCCAGGCTTCGATCACCTCAGGAAAATGCTCTTCCATGCAGCAGTCGCAAATTCCATGGGAGAAATTCAGATTGGTGCGGTGAGAGAGGAATTGATCAAGATAAATCCACTGCCCTTGTTCATCTTTGGCTTTGCGGCAGTAGCTGCAAGTGGAGATCATTCCTGGGGGTTTATTTTCTCTGCAGAAAGATTCCAGTAATTTGATCGACCGCTTGCGCAGATCGAGAAAAACCACAACTTGCCGTGCTAACGCTTCCATGATCTGCTGCTGATCTTCAGAGAGATGATTTGGCATTCGATCGATGACGCATAGCGTGCCGATGCGGTGAGCTTGGTCGTTATTCAGTGGAAATCCGGCATAAAAGCGGATTCTGGGATCCCCGCAAACCAAAGGATTATCGACAAATCGTTCGTCGTTGAGTGCATCGTTGACAATCAACGGTTGGTCCGTATGGATGGCATGGGCGCAGAACGACCAATCGCGTGGTGTTTCGTCTGATGTGATTCCCACTTTTGATTTGAACCATTGTCGGTTGGAGTCGACAAGGCTCATCAAGGCAATCGGCGTGCGACACACCAAGGATGCCATTCGCGTGATGTCGTCGTAGGACTGCTCAGGTCGAGTTCCAAGAATCCTGTATTCACTGAGGGCTTTCAAGCGCTCCTGCTCGTTCTTAGGAATGAGCGCTGGTTGCATCGGACGAGCCTTTTCTTCAAGTTATGTCTGGACATTGCAATCTGCTCAAGTGGCAATGGAAGTTCATCCGAAAGCTCTTGATGTGTAAAGATTCGATGATTTTTCGTTGATTTTGTTTCAAGCGATGGTGTGACTTGGAATTTTTATCACTGATCCGTAAGGACTGTTGCCGCAGGGTTGAACCGATTTGGGCCGCCTTGGAACGTTGTTTTCTTTAAACGCGGCTGTATCCCAATCGGCTTTCGTAGATTTTGAGGGGCAATCCGAAGGATTGCATTAACTCCCGGCATTCGGGCCCTACCGTTCCGTACACCTCGATGCTGAATCCATCCCCCAATTCCGCATGCTTTTGGAGGTACTCCTGAACTGGAGGATTGCTGACGTGTGCTTCGAAGGCTGCATCGTTGGCGTAGACCTCAGACCACACGAATGATTGAGGGTCGCTTGGATCCTGGTCAAAGGTGTGATGAAGCATCCCAGGTTCACTGGCTTGCACGGCTGCATCCGTCTGTTTGGCGAGTTCGAGGTAGGCATCGACGCAATCAGACTTGATGTGAATGCGTGCCAAAAGCAAGAACGGGGTGGAAGCGTTAAACGCTGTCATGAATCGTTGGGGTTGCGTTGATTGACCAGGGTCAAGGTGTGCTTTGGATGATTTCGTCGATCACCACGGCTGTTGCACGGTGTTGACTGTTCGCCCATCACCGCGAAAATTGGATCTAATGCTGTGGATCCGTTTAGGGATGTCTGAATTCTGTTGAGATTGACGACATGCAACGGGCCCGAAGGGAATCACGGGTGGTGTGCGAGGTGTGCAGAACCTGATCGGAAACCAAGTTGCCATATCGAATCCATTGCGGTCGATGTCGGCTCTTGATTTGCAGCTCTGAACACATCAACAAGAGCTCACGTCGACAGGTCACTGACGACTCACTGAAGTCCAGGATGTCCACTCCAGGAGTGGGGTTTGATCGACCGG
>MDTA01054808.1_pt1 | contig 22551 bp, 19 predicted proteins | sample 811151 | NCBI WGS metagenome assembly MDTA01 (sample SAMN05326648, study PRJNA326480) | marine metagenome | isolation source: seawater | place: Indian Ocean: South | collected 2010
AGGCATTTACCGGTCACCCGACCCTTGAAAAGCTTGCTGCTCTGGCAAAGGCAGGAGATATTCATGCGGTCAGGAAACTGCCTGGTGGCACTTTTGCTCGCAGCCCTGCCTGGCTCGCTGGAGCGATCTACAACGGTCGCATCGCTCCAGTGGTGCCTTATGCAATCCGCGGGGCTATCTGGTATCAGGGTGAGTCCAATTCCGGGCACGGAGAGGATCCGAGGCTTTATTCCCAAAAGATGAGAGCCTTGATACAGGGTTGGCGGCATGTTTGGAGGAGGCCAAATTTACCCATTTACTTCGTACAGTTACCACAATGGAAAAGTTATGCTTGGACCTACTTACGTGAAGAACAACTCCGTGCACTTGATCAGGAGAATTCCGGTATGGTGGTAACGATCGATCTCGACAATGCGGGTGATATTCACCCGCCCAATAAGATTGATGTCGGGGAACGCCTAGCGCGATGGCCGCTTGCAAAGATTCATAAGCATGATGTCCCAACCAGTGGCCCTGTCTATCATGCAATGGCGGTTCGCGGGGACACTCTCGTCGTCGAATTTCATCATGCTGAGGGAGGGTTGGTAGCAGGGGAAATGCAAGGAGTGGGAAAGTGGATCATGCAAACGGATATACCCCTGAACGGTTTTGAGTTGTGCGGAGAAGATGGGCGATGGCGAAGGGCTACAGCCAGAATCGATGGATCCGTTGTTGAGGTGAGAAGCCAAGGGCTAAAAAACCCGCTTGCTGTTCGGTATGCTTGCCATCCTGAAGCCATTCCTGGCCGGCCATGGAACCTTTATAATAGTGCGGGCCTTCCGGCGACGCCGTTTTGTTCGGATTGGTCTCGAATGCCTTATGATCCGGCGCGTAATCCTTTGCCCAAGTGAAGGGAATTTGGTTCGTAGATTGCACGTTGCTTGTGGGGGTGTGCCATCTGAGCATGGTAAAATACCATTGGTGATTGGTCGCTCACTAGGGAAGTGAAAGCGGAACCGTTTTCAGTTGGTAGGGAGGTGCCTTTTGAGACTTGCTTAGCTTGAGCATGGCCGCATTGATGTCGCTGAAGTTTTCGTTGGTGCTGAAAAAAGGCCCTCTTCCTGATCCGCCGTATGTGTGGGTTCCAATAAGGATCGGTTCATTATTCAGCCAGAGGAAAGACGGATTTCCGCTGTCCCCCTTGATCAGCTTGTTAAAGAAGCTGGAGGGCAACGTTGCTGTATCCACAAAGGTAACCAGTCCTGAGAAAACAGAGAATACGCTGTGAATATGAACTTTGCGTGTGCCGTTGGCCCACGAGGTAATTAGTGCATGACTCCCTCGAAGCAATTTTGAGTAGGATTCGCTTGGCGGCAGCAAGCGATATGTTTTGACTGTCGGAGGCACGTCTTTATCGAGGATGACGACAGCGATATCATTTCCCAGATTTTCAATCCCGTTTATTTTTCGTGTCACTGGCCTGCCGCGCCGGTCATGGAATATCACGTTGCTGCCGATTTTTCGCTGGTAGTGCCGTGCCATCATCGCGTGCCTTGGCGAGACCAAGGTCAGCGTGCGGGGGTTGTCCCAAGCGATGCCTGAGAAGTCAACGGCCTTCATCCATGCACTGCCCCATGCAACGTCGGGAGAGGTTTTTGAAACATACGCATCGAAAATCTCGTGCCGGTTTGTTTTTTCCGGCAATAATTTTTCCGTTTGTGCATTTATGAGTTCGGTCAGCTTGCCTTCTTTACTGCCCGAGGCTGTATCCTGCCCGGTGGCGGAACTAACAATGATTGCGATGGAAAAGAGAAAAAAACAAACAGAGCCAAGTTTTTGTCTCCAGCAATGATCAATAAAGCCTGCCGGTATTTTGCCAGGGGTGATACTTTGCGTTTCTATAATGGCGCCCATAATGGCGGCGTTAGGGGAAATGGTGCGCGGGGACGGGATTGAACCGCCGACCGACTGGGTGTAAACCAGTTGCTCTACCGCTGAGCTACCCGCGCAACTATTGAATAGTTAAAGAAATATGACGCTCTCGTCAACAGGTGCCTGCATCTATTACTTTTAAAAGGGTTTTTCCATTGTGAAGGGCTTCTTGCTTCACTCTGAGCCGAGAATAAATCTCGAATAAGCGATCCCGGTGTTTCCCGCTTCTCTTTACCATTGTGGGTCAAGGCATTCCGGCAGCTTGGGCATCTTGTCGAAAGTTTTACAAATAGCCTTGAAAAATAAATCATTGGTGATTAAATGCGGGCGCATCCGTGGCACGGGTGCCATAAATGCCTGTAATAAGCCCTGAATGGCCAATTTGCAGCAGCTTCCGTGCCTTGTGTTATGCATGGAAACACGAATGATAAAGTCCGTTTCAGACTCTCTGGTTTTTGAAGGGCTAGGCCCTATGCCCATTATGGGTAAGGTGTCTTTGTTTGCTGAGCCGTTTGCCGACGGTGGTATGTTGGGGTGGTTTACCAATTCGGTTGTCGTTGCCTCATTTATTGCCCTTTTGATTCTTTGGGCTGCCCGCAAGGCCACGAAGAATGCGCAGAGGGTGCCGACCGGTTTTCAGAACTTCTTTGAGTTCCTGATCGAGTTTCTCTATTCTCAGGTTGAAAATATAGTTGGGAAGAAACTGGCTCCAAAGTGTTTTCCGCTTCTAGCTACTATTTTTGTTTATGTTGCTCTTTCGAACTGGTTTGGCCTTTTGCCCGGAATCGGCACAGTTGGCTTCAGCAGTGAGCCGACAACGGCATTAACCCTGCCCAACACTTTAGAAAACAAAGATATTCACGTTACGCCATTGCTACGTCCGCCGACAGCTGACTTGAACCTGACCCTCGGCATGGCTCTTGTATTCATGATGGTTTGGTCTTATCTGACCATTCGTGAGGTCGGTGTCTGGGGTTTCCTCGTCCATACGTTCGGTCCGAAGGGCGACCTCTCTGTTTGGATGCGTCGGCTTATTTTCCCGGTTTTTCTTTTTGTAGGAGTGATCGAGATGATTTCAATTGCGTTGCGGCCGGTCTCTCTCTCCCTGCGGCTTTTTGGCAATATTTTTGCGGGAGAAAATCTCCTGCACACGATGAGTACCATTGCTGATGCATACAACTTGCCTGCATTCGTGACCTTCATCGCCAGCGTCTTAGCCCCACTTCCGATTTTCTTTCTGGAGTTGCTCGTTGGTGGACTGCAGGCAGTCGTTTTTTCGCTTTTATGTGCTGTTTATATTCAACTTTCCACTACGCACGATGAGGAGGCAGGGCATTAAAATAACAATCTTGCTGTTGCGACCATGCATGTCAGTGGGCAGCAGTAAAACAAAGTAAAAAACAACGATATAGAAAAGGAACCTTATTATGACATTAGATTTTATTTATTTATTGGCAGAACTTCATGGAAACCTCAGTTTTGGTGTTGCTGCAGCCGGAGCAGGTATTGGCATTGGCCTTGTAGGTGTTGGCGCCGCACAGGCGGTCGGGCGTAATCCAGGTGCTTTTGGCTCGGTGCTTACCATTTCCCTGATTTGTATGGCGCTGGCTGAGGCGATCGCGATTTTCGGCCTTGTTATCGTGCTTACCCAAGCTGATATCGTCAAGCAAGGAGGCGAAGAGGGTGAAGCTCAACAGGAAGAGGTTCAGACCCAGTAAGCAGCCGTTCATAATGATTCATTCGGACATCTGCCGGTAGACATATTGGCAGATGTCCGAAACTCACAAAAGCAATAGAAACGCAAACAACTGAAGCCATGGATTTTGTGACCAGCCTGATTGGAGAAATGTCACCCCTTCTGGCTGCTGCTTCGGGAGCATCCGAAGGCGGTATCCTTGAAAAGTTCGGAGTCAACTGGGCGAAGTTCCTCGCACAGGTATTACTGTTTCTGATCGTCTACATTATCCTTTCTAAATTTGCCTTTAAACCGATCTTGGCGATTTTGGAGGAGCGTAGGAAGCGTATTGCTGAGAGTGAAGAGAACCTGAAAAGAATTGCTGCTGAGCTTGAGGAAGCTGACCTCAAGAAGGGAGAGATCATCAGTGAAGCCAATACCAGAGCAGAGCGTTTGGTTACGGAGGCACGTGAGAGTGCTGATGCGTTGTCTGATAAGAAGCGCGAAGAGGCAACGAATGAGGCTGCCCAGATTATTTCCAAGGCTCGTGAAGCCGGTGAGCTAGAAAAGAGTCAAGCAATGGCGGAACTGAAGCGGGACTTTGGTCGCCTTGTCGTTGATACCACCGGCAAAGTGACAGGGAAGGTGCTCAACGATGAAGATCAGGAAAAAATTAACAGCGAAATTTCCGCGCAGATATCGGTTTAAAAATAAGGCCCTAATTGCGCTTTCCAATTAACCCAAAGATAACCCAGTGAAGATTTCCAAGGATGCCGCCCGTGCTGCTCGTCAGCTGCTCCGCCTCAGCCATAAAGATGGCAGGCTGGATGGTGACCTCATCAAGGAAATTACTTCTAGGATTTCCGCGGCAAAACCCCGGGATTATCTGGCAATGCTACAGGAATACTCGAGACTTTTGCGCCTTGAGGTTGAAAAACTCGAGGCGCTTGTTGAGAGTGCCATCGAGCTTGGGGCACAAGCAGGTAATGATCTTGTCAATGATCTGCGAGCCAAGTATGGCGAAGAGCTAAAAGCGGAGTTTAAGGTTAACCCCGAATTGCTCGGTGGAATGCGAGTTAAGGTGGGCAGTGACGTGTGGGATGGAAGCGTTCGTGCGCGATTGAATGCATTAAAAAACAAGCTATAAAAAATTTAGGAAATAAAACCCAAACAGGGACCCGCTATGAGTAATATCCTCCAGGAACTGGAATCTGAAATTGCCGGATTAAAGACGGCTGTCACAAAATCTAATGTCGGAGTCGTTCGTGAGATCGGTGATGGTGTTGCCAAGGTCGAGGGATTAAGCGATGTGATGCTTAACGAGATGATCGAGTTTCCCGGAGGGCTCCACGGATTGGCACTCAACCTTGAAGAGACCGAGGTGGGTTGCATTCTTCTTGGTGAAGGGCTGGACATCAAGGAAGGTGATGAAGTTAAAACAACTGGCAAACTCCTTCAGGTGCCGGTTGGCAAGGAACTGCTGGGTCGCGTAGTGAATGCCCTTGGCCAACCTCTGGACGGCAAGGGGGACATTGCTTCTACCGTCAGCTATCCTGTTGAGAAAATTGCTCCCGGGATTATTCCCCGCAAATCGGTTAGCCAGCCTCTCCAGACCGGCATTCTCGCCGTGGACGCGATGATTCCGATTGGGCGCGGTCAGCGGGAATTGATTATTGGTGACCGTTCCACAGGAAAAACCACTATCGCTGTGGACACGATTATTTCCCAGGCCAAGCAAAACAAGCTTGCTGAAGAGGGCAAGTTACCGGACCACCGCCCAGTTTACTCTATCTATGTAGCTATTGGGCAAAAGCAGTCAAATATTGCACGTATCATCAGTACTCTCGAAGAGGCTGGTGCGCTTGATTCCACCATCATCGTTGCTGCTTCAGCTTCCGATTCTGCCACGAACCAATTTTTGGCCGCTTACGCCGGTGCAGCTATGGGTGAGTGGTTCATGGATAATGGAATGGATGCGTTGATTGTGTTTGATGACCTATCAAAGCACGCTGTTGCCTATCGGCAGGTATCCCTTGTCCTACGACGTCCGTCAGGCCGTGAGGCCTATCCGGGTGATGTGTTTTATCTGCACAGTCGCCTGCTTGAGCGCTCGGCCAGACTTAATGAGAACAACGGTGATGGATCGTTAACGGCTTTGCCTATCATTGAGACGCAGGCTGGAGACGTGTCGGCTTATATCCCAACTAATGTGATCTCCATTACCGACGGGCAGATTTTCCTCGAGACAGACCTTTTCTACCAAGGTATTCGCCCGGCGATTTCTGTTGGACTTTCTGTTTCTAGGGTTGGTTCTGCTGCGCAGACCAAGGCCATCAAGAAGGTTTCCGGAACTACCAAGCTTGACCTTGCCCAGTTTCGGGAGAAACAGGCATTCGCGCAGTTTGGTTCGGACCTTGATGATGATACAAAGGCTCAACTGGAACGTGGACAGAGAATTGTTGAGCTTTTTAAGCAGAATCAATATTCACCGCAGGCTCTTGAGATTCAGGTTGCGACCCTCTTCGCGATGCAGAATGGCTACGTGGATGATGTTCCGGTCGATAAGGTTAAGGATTTCCAGGCCAAGATGGAAGAGTTTCTAACTACCCGGAAAGAGGCTGTGATGGCGAAGATTCGAGAGCAGCAAGCACTCTCCGACGAGATTGTTGATGAGCTCAAGTCTGCGATTGAGGATTTTAAATCAACATATAACGCTTAGCCGCAATTCCTGACTTTTTTATTATCACTTTCCTGAACCGTGGCCAATACCAGAGACATCCGCCGACGTATCAAGTCGGTTAAAAGTACCAATCAGATCACCAAGGCGATGGAACTGGTTGCAGCCTCCAAGATGAAGAAGGCTCAGAACCAGGCGCTAGCCGGTCGCGACTACGCGCAGGTGATCAACCGTGTACTGGTTAACCTTACGGATGTTTCTGAACCTGAGTCTCACCCGTTGCTTGAGGTTCGTGAAGGTGACCGTGAGTTGGTCGTGGTGATTTCCACCGACAAGGGTTTGTGTGGGGGCCTAAATACCAACCTGATGCGTGCTGTTAGCGACGCAAGTAAGGAGGAAAGTTCATACGTAACTGTTGGCAGAAAGGGTCGCGGGACGCTGGCTCGAGGCAAGAAGGACCTGCTTGCTGATTTTCCGGTTAAGGATCCTGTTTCATTCAGTGAGGTAAAGCCGATTGCCAAGTTCATCACTGAGAAGTTTGAGTCGGGTGAATATGATCGCGTCAAAGTGGCTTTCACCAATTTCATCAACACGATGCGCCAGGAGCCTTATGTTGCTACGCTTCTGCCGATTAAAGCAGTACAACTGACCGGGAAGCGTGAATATGAGGGCATGGAGTCTGAGGATGATATGTCAGAGGTGTATGTGCCTTCCACAAGAAGTGCCGTTTACACTTATGAGCCCGGTGCAAGTGCAGTTCTTGATAAAATCCTTCCTCATTATCTTAATTACCAGCTTTATCAAATGGTTCTCGAAGCACGCGCATCCGAGCATTCTGCTCGGATGGTAGCCATGAAGAGCGCCACCGACAATGCCGATGGCATGATCAAGGATCTTACCCTTGAATACAACAAGGTGCGGCAAGCCGCTATTACCGGTGAACTGTTGGAAATCACCACTGCCCAGATGGCCCTTGAGTAATTGCCTGACTGTCACTAATCACACAATCATCAACACAGAACCTCTTTACTTAACAGAACCTCTTTTCAAATGAGTGATAACATAGGAACTATCGTCCAAGTCATCGGGCCGGTCATTGATGCAGACTTTTCAAAAGCTGAAAGTCTTCCCAAAATTTACAATGCTCTGGAAATTGAATACGAGGTTTACGGCAAGCCGACAAAACTCGTCCTTGAAGTACAGCAGCACCTTGGTGATGGCTGGGTGCGTGCCGTGGCCATGTCTTCTTCAGAAGGTCTCAGGCGCGGTATGGAGATCAAGGATACCGGAGATCCGATTTCTGTTCCTGTTGGCGAAGAGGTTCTAGGTCGTATCTTTAACGTGACAGGTGATCCGGTCGATGAGCGGGGAGATGTAAAAACAGAAAAGCGTTACCCAATTCACCGACAGGCTCCGCCATTGACCGAGCAGGATACATCGGCCACCATCTTGGAGACTGGAATTAAGGTGATTGATCTTATTTGCCCCTTTACCAAGGGTGGTAAGGTTGGCGCTTTCGGGGGTGCTGGTGTCGGCAAGACGGTGGTGATCATGGAATTGATCAACAACATTGCCAAAAACCACGGCGGATATTCACTCTTTGCCGGGGTAGGGGAACGCACCCGTGAGGGCAATGATCTTTACTGGGAGATGTCGGAAGCCGGGGTTATTAATCAGGATAATCTTGCTGAGTCCAAGGTGGCATTGGTTTACGGCCAAATGAACGAGCCGCCGGGAGCGCGTCTGCGTGTTGCGCTTTCCGCACTGTCCATGGCAGAATTCTTCCGTGATGAACAAAATCAGGACGTCCTTCTTTTTGTGGACAATGTATTCCGCTTTTCGCAGGCAGGCTCTGAGGTTTCCGCGCTGCTGGGTCGCACGCCTTCTGCGGTGGGTTACCAGCCAACATTGTCCTCGGAAATGGCGCAGCTACAGGAGCGCATTACTTCCACGACCAAGGGTTCGATTACTTCTTTCCAGGCAGTTTATGTTCCGGCAGATGACCTTACCGACCCCGCGCCGGCGAACTGTTTTGCTCACCTGGATTCTACAGTGGTTCTTGAGCGCTCACTTGCTGAGCTTGGTATTTATCCGGCAGTGGATCCGCTTGCCTCGACTTCAAATGCCCTCGCTCCTGACGTCGTTGGTGAGGAGCACTACGAGGTGGCCCGAGGAGTCCAGAACGTTCTCCAGAAATACAAGGACTTGCAGGACATCATTGCCATCCTTGGAATGGATGAACTCAGTCCCGATGACAAATTGACGGTTTTCCGTGCCCGCAAGATTCAGAAATTCCTTTCTCAGCCCTTTAGTGTGGCTGAGGTCTTTACCGGCACCCCAGGGGTATATGTTCCCGTTGAGGAAACGGTTCAGGGCTTCAAGGAGATCCTTGAAGGAAAGCATGATGATGTGTCTGAGGATAGCTTCTATATGAAAGCCGGTATCGACTCGATTGATAAGGCTTAAAGGGTAGATAGCCATACAATCCTATTTTTTCCAATGTCACTTCAACTTGAAATTGTTACTCCTGAAAAGAAGGTTTTTTCAGATGAGGTGGACTCAATTGTTATTCCCGGTTTGGAGGGTGAATTCAATGTGTTGACTTCTCACACTCCTCTTGTGACTATCATCAAGCCGGGTGAGCTGACCTACACCAAGGCCAATGAGACCGAGCGTCTGGCTATTGGCGAGGGGTTTATTGAGACTTCTGAGAACAATGTCTGTGTCGTTGTTGATGTGGCCCTTGGTGAATCAGAAATTGATGAGAACGCAGTTGAGGAGGCACTCAAGCGTGCGGAGAATGCGCTTGCCGACACCTCTGAGGACGACGAGAATTTTGCAGCATTACAGGCTGTGATTGCCAAGTCACTTGCCCAGCTGGAGTTCAAGCGCCGTCGTCGTTCCTAGCTGACTGCTTGGATACCCTTCATTTCCATGAAACGGTGATCCGTTTACCGGATGTTCTCTGCGGCTAAAATTTGATTTTACAACGGGAATGCTTGCCGGATTTTTATCGAGATAATGAGAACCCGGATCATGATGAATTACTGTCGTATTACTGTCCTTGCCCTGTGGAGTTGTTGTCTTTTGGTTCTGCCTGATGGTTTTGCTAAAGAGGCGGAAACGACCAGTATATGGAAGGTAACCTCCGAGGATGAATCAGGCACAGTGTTTCTTGCTGGTTCTATCCACATGTTGAGTGAGGAAGATCACCCCCTTCCAGTGCTCTTTGAGCAGGCGTATAATTCGAGTGACGAATTAGTGCTTGAAATAGCATCAGCCGATGACCCGGCGGCGGAGGCAAAAGCTCTCAGAATGGGTATGTATGGCAAGCAGGGCCAAATCAGTGATGACCTTACGCCCGCTACATACAAGAAATTGCGTCAATTTCTCACCGATACCGGACTACCTGCCGATGCGATGGACAAATTCCGTCCATGGATGGCTGGAATGACCCTTTCCATTACGGAGATGATGAAACTTGGAGCACGACCAGATCTAGGCGTGGACAATTTTTTTGAAAGCAAGGCAATCATGGACTCAAAACCAGTAAGAGGACTTGAAACCGTGGATTTTCAGCTTGGGATTTTTGCTGACTTGGACAAGAACATGCAGGAGCAAATGCTCTTGAATACACTGAGTGAAATTGCCAGCATGGAGGAAGATTTTCCGAAGATGGTGGGAGCTTGGCGTCGTGGTGACGAAAAGGCACTCGGCGCAATCATCCTTGAGTCGCTGAAAACATTTCCCGAATTGCGCAAGGACTTACTGGATCGCAGGAATCAACGTTGGGTGAAACAGGTTAGTGCTTTTATCAAGGAGGAGAAGACATTTATGGTGGTTGTTGGTGCGGGGCATATGGTTGGGAAAAAGGGGTTGCTGCAGCTTTTTAAACGCAAAGGCTTGCGGGTAGAAAGATGGCATGGTCAGAAACCCAAAAAGGCAGAGAAGAAGAGGTTTATACCGGTTGGATTACCTCATGGTATTTCCATGCTTTCCTGTGACTGAGACCTTACAGTCTAAGACAGGCATGGTATGGCTTGGAGTTTCACATACAGGCATCCCCTGATATAGAAGCGTCAGACTATTTTGTGGTTCCGCCCGCTTTTTTCCAGGCGATTATCCCCCCGTCCAGGTGGTAGACTGACTTGAATCCAAGTTTCTTCATGAGGTCAAAGGCCGAAGAACTGCGTCCTCCCGAACGGCAATGGATAAGGTAAACCTTTTCTTTATCCAACTTGCTTAGGGATGCCTTAAAATCATCACCAAGGTAATCTATCAGCAGAGAATCCTGAATATGGGAACCGGCATGCTCCTCAGGAGTTCGGATATCTAGGATTACCATACTTTTTTTTGCTTTCTTAAAATCGGAAACCAATTGTTTGGCTTTTGCCGCACTGATATTGTAATGCCCAGCTTTGTGTGTTGCAGGATATGGCTGGGAATGGGCGAGCGTCATTGCCATAAGAGATAGCCAAGCAATTATTGATTTCATTGCTCCTAAGATACCTGTCCTTACTTGAAGTGCACGTTTTGCTTTATCTTTACAGGTCTATCTAATCGGGTAAGTTGTTTTGCTGAGCGCTTACAATTCCCTCACCATGCCGCTCAAAATAAAAGGTTTCAGTGTCACGGCCCTTGCTTTCTGGGGTTTTTTGTCCTGCACTGTTTTGATTCCAGTGCAAGCTTGGTCTGCGCGTGTGGCAGATACTAAGTTCAGTATCGATCGCGGTTTTTTTGATTCGCCATTTGTCCTTGAAATCAGTACTAGAACCCCGGGTGCAAGGATTCGGTTCACTACTGATGGTAGTGAGCCCTCACTGACTAATGGCGATGATTATAATAATCCTCTGATCATCAACACCACCACGGTTTTGCGTGCAGCGGCTTTCAAGGAAGGGTTTGAGCCTACGAATGTGGACACTCATACCTATCTGTTTCTTCACGATGTTATTCGTCAGACAGGTGATGGCTTACCGGTTAGTTGGGGGGAACTGGGTAATTTTGACACAGCTCCAGGAAACCTTCCTGCCGGACCTTACAAAGCTGACTATGCGATGGATCCGGATGTGGTCGATGATCCGCGGTATGCTTCTAGCATAGTCAGTGATCTACGATCAATCCCTTCGCTTCTACTTACGCTGCATCCCGAAGATTTATTTTCCACTCAACCTCTGACTGTTGATGATTCTGGTGCAGTGGTGGAGACTCGTGGTATTTACCCGATCGGCAAAGGATTCGAGCGGGCCTGTTCAGCCGAGTTTGTTCTGCCAGAAGGTACAACGGGCTTCCAAATTAATTGTTCAGTGGAAGTGCAAGGAGCAACCAGCACTGACCGTTGGAAGACGGATAAGCTCTCCATGCGTTTGAAATTTAAGGCGCCATACGGGCCAAGGGAACTCAGCTTTCCATTATTTGGGGACGATGCAACGGACAGTATCAATACCGTGATTCTGGATGCGACCAACCAGCAGGCATGGACACATCCAAATACCGCTCAGCAGTTGCGTGCCCAGTATGTCCGTGATCAGTTTGTTGGGGATTTGCAGAATGCGGCAGGCGGCCTTGCACCACACGGGAGGTATGCACACGTTTATCTGAATGGATATTACTGGGGAGTCTATTGCCTTCATGAGTTTGTTGAGGAAAGTTTCGCTGCTGCTTACCGTGGCGGTAATAAGGCCAACTATGACATTATCAGGCACCGTCCTGATAATGTGGTTGCAGGCACCGGCGAGTCATTCCTTGCTTTGCTTGATGCGGTTGAGGAAGACCTTTCAGAAGACGCAGCTTATCTTTCGGTTACGCAGATACTGGATATCTCGGCTTTCATTGACTACATGGTCATTAACTTTTATGCCGGTAATACAGATTGGGCGTTTCAGAACTGGAATGCCAGTTTCCATCGGAATGACCCGAAGCGGAAGTGGCTTTTCCACAACTGGGACGCGGAGAAGACATTCCAGTTAATGGAAGATGATGTTACCGATGCTGATGATTTGGGTGCCCCTACGCATATTCACCGCCGGTTGATGCTCAATGCTGAGTATCGGTTGGCATTTGCGGATCGTGTGCACAGGCTGATGGCTAACGGGGGCATTCTTACTCCGGAGATTTGCGCTTCAATGTATGCGGAACGGCTTGGGCAGATTAACCGCGCCATTATTGCCGAGTCGGCGCGGTGGGGCGACAATCGTAACCCGGATATGGATCCATATACGCGGGAGCATTGGTTGACTGAGAGCGGTCGCCTTGCAGGCGAATTTTTTCCGGGACGCACTGCTGTGGTTCTTGCCCAGATGGTTTCTGACGGGCTGTATCCCGACATACCAGCACCGGTTTTTTCACGGCACGGGGGTGAAGTGCCCGAAGGTTTTGAGCTAGATATCACAAGCGGTCTTAATAGTGGGGAGATTTATTTCACGGTTGGAGGTGAAGATCCCCGTCAATTCGGAGGAAGTATTGATCCGCAAGCAATAACAGGACATGGGATTATTATTACCGATAGCGTGCGGATAATGGCGCGGGTCAGGGATAGATCTAGTGGGCAATGGAGTGCACTGACAGAGGCGGTTTTCTTTATTAAGGGAGCGTTTTCAGGACTAAAGGTTAGCGAAATCATGTACAATCCCCAGGCACCCTCCGAGGATGAGAACCTTGCCGGGTTTGAGGATGCGGATGATTTTGAGTTCATCGAACTACACAACGCGGGGGAGAGCCCAATTAACCTTTCCGGCGTTACTTTTAGCAAGGGGGTTCGGTTCACATTTGGTGATGTGATTCTGGCGGGTGGTAATTATATTGTTGTTGTGAGTGACCTACCGGCGTTCATCGAGCGTTACGGTGCCGATGTTGCAGTCGTTGCCGGGGAGTTTGGCGGCAGCATTAGTAACTCCGGAGAAAACATCGTGTTGACCGGTCCTTTTGGCAGCCCTATCCAGAGTTTCCACTTTGATGACGGATGGTACCCTCCTACTGATGGTGACGGACAGTCCCTGATCAACCGTGCCAATGATGTGGACCCTGCCCAATTGAGTAGTCCATCTGGATGGCGGGCCAGTACCTTTGCTGGAGGGTCTCCGGGAATAGAGGATGCAGGCTTGCCGGATCTCAGGATTACCGAATTAAACTTTCATCCCGGTGATCCGCGGCCCGGTGAGATTCTTGCCGGGTTTGCAGAAGATGACGAATTTGAATTTGTAGAGGTATTGAATATCGGGCCTGACTCGATTGATCTGGAAGGCTTTAGTTTTTCCGGAGCTTTTGATTTTACCTTTGGGGCAATCCAGCTTGGCAGTGGGCAATACGCGGTGGTTGTGTCTAACCTTGCCGCTTTTACGAGTCGCTATGGACAGGGGGCGGTTGTAGCTGGTTCTTTTGCCTCCAAATCACTGAGTAATTCCGGTGAGGATGTGATTCTCAAGGGAGCCAAGGGTGAGGTCATTCACCAATTTCGCTATTCCGACAAATGGGCGCCGGCTGCTGACGGTCTTGGGGCAACGCTAGTGATTGTTGACGAGGAAGAGCAACTTTTTCGTTGGCGTGAAGAGGGCCAATGGCAGGCAAGCAGCCGATGGGGAGGATCACCTGGAACTGTGGACCCCCCGAAAAATTCAACTGCATTGCGTATCAGTGAGGTGATGTATAATCCCGCCGGCCCTGATGCGGTCGAGATAGAAGCAGGCTTTGACAATAATGATGATTTTGAATTTATTGAATTGGTCAATACCGGGAAATTTACTATTGATCTCTCCGGTTACAGCCTTGCCGGGGCTGTTGAATGTGTCTTGGACAATTTTCTGCTTCATCCGGGCGCTTGCACTGTCATCGTTAAGAACCATGAAGCCTTTATAAAACGGTATGGCAATTTGGAGATAGTGGCTGGCGAGTACGATGGAAGTCTGAAAAATGACACAGAGGAAATTATCTTGCTAGACCCTTCAGGAGACACCGTGCAGGCATTTACCTATGATGATGCTTGGCATGAATCCACAGATGGAGACGGTTATTCCCTGACGGTTCTTGATGCCTCTGCCCATGTTGTTTACTGGGAGATCGCTGCGGGTTGGCGGCCAAGTGGTCGGTTGGGTGGAAGTCCTGGATTAGTTGCTGATGCTTATTTTACCTGGGCTTGGAATAACTTTCCTCATGCATTGGCCGCGGACCCAGCGATTTCGGGTAGTGGCATTGATTTAGATGGTGATGGTTATTCCAACCTCGTGGAATATGCTTTGGGCACTGACCCCCTGACTGCTCATGACAGGGGGTATTTTCAGTCTATCATCGAGAAGGATGGCGCGATGTTTCTTGCCCTGACTTACCAGACAGCCGCCGTGGACACCCGAGTTGAAGCGGAGTTTTCAGCGGATCTTGTGAACTGGATACCGGCTGACCCGGAGTTCCAACTCTATATTTCAGGGATAACACCCCAAGGTATTCCCGAATCAACTGTGATTGACCGCGTTGCTCTTGATGATTTCGGATCCAGGCGTTTTGCCCGCCTGAAGATTTCGCGATAATAAACCACGGAGTGGTCAGCCTGCCATCTCCCCGAGCTTGGCCTTGATGTCCGAGAAATTAGGAAGCTCGCCCGGGTTATCATTGCTTTCGGCATACTGGATAATGCCATTACCATCGATAACAAAAGCTGAGCGCTTTGGAACCCCTCCCATATCGAGGTTTTTTTCCGGGAGGAAACTCTCATAGCTGATGCCGTAAGCCCGTGCTACGTCGTGTTCGTAATCACTAGCAAGGGTTATTGCAATGCCTTCTTTTTCGGCCCATGCTGCCTGCGCGAAAGGATTGTCACCACTGATTGCGATGACCTTAGCACCGAGATCATTGTATTCTGAGAGTTCGCCAGTAACGCTACAAAGCTCCTTTGTACATACACCGGTAAATGCCATTGGAACAAAAAGCAGCACAACAGGTGAACCTCGGTGGTCTGACAGACTGACATGAACAGGACCGTCGGCGCTTAGGGTCGTTAGTTTGAAATCCGGTGCGTTGTCTCCGATATTAAGCATTTATTGATGATGGTTGAGTTTTTGGTGGGCGGCAAGTATATGAAGCCTTACACACAAGGTCAACCTTTTGAATTGTCATGCCCGAACTTCTGCCCATCAGCGAAATCATACGTAACCGTCGTACCGTGAAACCCGCCGTCATGGATGCTGATTTGGAAATTCCGCGGGAACTAATCGATGAATTATTTGAGAATGCTAACTGGGCTCCCACGCACGGTTTTACAGAGCCTTGGCGATTCAAGGTGTTTGCCGAGGGTGAGCGCAGCGAACTTGCTCAAACATTACAGGACCTATATACTGAGCACACTCCCGAGGATCAGTTTCGAGAGGACAAGTGGGAGAAGCTGGGCCGTAATCCCTTGCTGGCTCCGTTGGTTGTCGCTATTTGCATGCGACGTGGGGATAACCCAAAAATTCCCGTTACCGAGGAGATCGAGGCGGTTGCATGTGCTGTACAAAACATGCACCTGACAGCCTCTGCTGCGGGGTTGGGAGCGTTTTGGTCATCACCACCTATCTTGGATACTGATGGTATGCGAAATTTTCTCGGTTTACGGGATGAAGATTATTGCCTTGGCCTTTTTTACTTGGGATGGTTGAAGGAAGGTGAGAACTGGCCCGTGAGCAGTCGCCAGACGGTGCAAGAAAAGGTCGAATGGATTGTTTCTAAAAGCATGGGCAAGTAAGCGGACTTTTCTTGATCGCGAGGGAATATCGCCATTTTTTCTCCGCAGTTCGTGGGTTGAAAAATTATTTTTTCAACCGATAATCCCAGTGGATGTGCCCGAGACGGCCGCCTTGCCCTTTGCTGGCAGGGAGGAAAGTCCGGACACCATAAGGCAGCACCGCCGCATGAAAGTGCGGGCGGCCGGCGCGAAAGTGACGGTTGACGGAAAGTGTCGCAGAAAAGATACCGCCCACTTTGGTTTTGCCGGGGTGGGTAAGGGTGAAATGGCGGGGTAAGAGCCCACCGCCCTGAGGGTGACCGAGGGGGCAAGACAAACCCCGTGCGGTGCAAGACAGAACAGGGAGAACGGGTTGCCTGCCCGGTTCCGCGTAAGCGGTATGTTCCCGGGTAATAGTCGCGGCCGGCTTTGGTCGGCTCCTACTGGGCCTTTGGCACGAGAGGAAGATAAATGGTCGTTACCCGCCGATGGCGGTGACAGAATCCGGCTTATGAGGGTGCATCTGCTATCATGACGCCCCGGTTCGCGGAGACGCGGGCCGGGGCGGCTTTTGCCCGCAAACGCACCGAATTCAGGATTGATTCTCACCCGGTCCGCAACCACTTGCTCAAGCGGTAATTGTCCGTTATTGAGAGGAGTTATGATAATTGCTCCAAAGATTCGCGGATTCATCTGCACTACGGCCCATCCAGCGGGTTGTGCGGCCCATGTTCAGGAACAGATTGATCACGTCAAGTCTTCTCCACTGCCCGATTACCTCCCGAAGAATGTCCTGGTTATTGGTGCCTCGACGGGTTACGGGCTTGCTTCGCGTATTGTTCCGGCTTTTTCGGCAGGAGCGGCAACACTTGGGGTTTTCTTCGAAAAAGCTCCCTCAGAGCGTAAGACGGCAAGTGCTGGATGGTACAACAGTGCGGCTTTTGAAGCGGCCGCCGTCGCTGAGGGAATCTATGCTAGAAGCATCAATGGGGATGCTTTTTCAGATGAGGTCAAGCAACGTGCGATTAGCGAGATTAAGGCTTCAATGGGGCCCATTGACTGTGTGGTGTATTCCTTGGCTTCACCTCGGCGGACTGATCCCAAAGATGGGCAAGTTTATCGGTCTTGTCTTAAGCCCATCGGGCAGCCCTACAGCCAGAAAAATATCAATACTGACAAGGCATTGGTTGACGAAGTCGTGATTGATTCTGCGAGTGAGGAGGAAATTGCCGCCACCGTTAAGGTGATGGGTGGTGAGGACTGGGAGTTATGGATTGAGGCACTCATGGAGGCAGGGGTTTTGGCCGACGAGGTAACCAGCATTGCCTACTCCTATATTGGACCGGAGTTGACCTGGCCCATTTACCGGGATGGGACAATCGGCATGGCCAAAAACCATCTTGAACAGAGTTGCGCGCGCATCCGACGTAAACTTGAGTCAAAAGGCGGTCGTGCCTTTGTCTCGGTTAATAAGGCAGTGGTAACGCAGGCTAGTTCAGCGATTCCCGTCGTGCCTCTTTACATTTCCATCCTGTTCAAGAAGATGAAAGATGAGGGAGTGCACGAGGATTGCATTGAGCAGATCCAGAGAATGTTTACTGATCATCTAGGTGCTGAAACCTTATGTGATGAGGCAGGACGCATTCGCATCGATGACCTCGAGATGCGGGAAGATATTCAGGCACACGTCGCTGCTTCATGGGATCAGATCACGAGCGAAAATCTGCGTGATTTATCTGATTTTGAAGGCTACCAGGATAATTTTCTGAAGTTGTTCGGTTTTGGCCTACCGGGTGTGGATTATGATGCTGATTATGATCCCATGCGTAGCGTGGACTTGGTACAATAGGGACTGGTTTCACAGGATTTGAGAATGCCATTCTCTGCAATGGCTTCGTTTTTTATGAAACAACTAATCTCCCGCAATTTTCCAGCACCATGAAATCATTCCTCTGCGCTTTCCGTGGCCTTGCTGTTCTCTTTTCCACCCAGCGCAATGCACGAATACACCTTATTTTTTTTGTGCTGACAGGGGCCTGTGGGATCATCTTTGGTATTTCACTTGTTGAGTGGTCCCTGATTTTTCTGGCATCGGGCGTGGTTATGGCTGCTGAAGCATTCAACACTGCGCTGGAACTACTTGCTGATGTTGTGCATCCCGGTCAACATTCGATGGTTGGCTGGGCGAAGGATGTAGCCGCAGGGGCGGTCCTCATTACGGCAATTGCGGCGGTGGGCATAGGGCTTATTATTTTTATACCGAAACTTGCCGACTTACCGTGGCTTTAATTTATGTTTAAAATTGCCTGATGGACAGCGACAAACTAGTGCAATTGCTGATAGATCTGGTGGGGACGGACAAGGTTTCCACTGCAGGTTCCGTCATCGAGGAGCACAGCATTGATAAGTGGTTGGTTGGGCATCCACCCGACGTGGTGGTGTTTGCTGAATCCACGGCGGATGTGGTGGCTGTTATGAAATTTGCTTCTGAACAGGAGGTGGCTGTGACGACGCGGGGTGCGGGGGCTGGATATGTGGGAGGGGCGGTTCCGGTCAAGGGTGGCATTGTGATCTCTGTTGCTAGAATGAATGCCATCCGTGAGATCAATACCGATGATGGGGTGGCCATCGTAGAGCCAGGCGTGATTACAGGTGATTTGCAGGAAGCTGTGCGCAAACAGGGATGGTTTTATCCTCCTGACCCTGCCAGTCTGAAGGAATGCAGCATCGGAGGTAATGTTGCCACTAATGCCGGTGGTCCTCATTGCCTGAAATATGGAGTTACGCGCCACTATATCCTTGGCCTTGAGGTGGTGCTTGCTGATGGGAGTGTGGCCAGATTGGGTGGGCGTTGTCACAAAGACAAGACCGGTTTTGACCTAATAGGAATGTTTGTTGGATCAGAGGGTTTACTGGGCATCGTGACAGAAATTACCTGCCGCATCATTCCACACCCCCCCGCGCGGGCGATGTTATCAGCAAGCTTTCAATCCTTTGCGGACGCAGCGGCGGCTGTCCAAGCTGTTCTTGGTGGAGGGTTCCTGCCCGCGGCACTGGAAATTTCTGATAAGTTTACTCTCAACGCAGCCCGTGACCATGTCGGCTCAGGGCTCATTCCCGAGGGGCAGTCCCACCTCTTGGTCGAGATTGACGGGCAGGCGGAATCAGTCAATTCTGAGATTCGTGCAGTAGGTTCATTGCTCAATGACCTTGGCTGTCTTACCCTTGAAACTGCGGAGAATGAGGCCGGGTGTGAGGCTATCTGGGAAATACGCCGGGCTTTTAGCTATAGCCTGCGTGCTACTGGCCTAACGAAACTCAATGAGGATATTGTGGTGCCACGAGGGAAACTGGTGGAGTTGGTGGCCTTCTGTGAGCAATTGCAGCAGCAATGCGGGATGCCGATTGCTTGTTTTGGGCACGCAGGGGACGGCAATATTCATGTGAATATCATGGTGGATGGTATTGATGATCCTGTGGTTCGTGTCCGTTCCGATGAGGCCCTTGATTGTCTTTTCAGGGAAGTCATCCGCTTGGGTGGCAGGATCAGCGGCGAGCACGGTATCGGTATTGCCAAAAAACGCTGGTTTGACGGGGCCATTGATAGCGGCGCTCTCGACCTACACCAGCGCCTGAAAGTGGCGCTTGATCCCAAGGACATCCTGAACCCAGGGAAGTTTGTTTGAGCATGCCATTGGGATGTGCCAGAATGCAGAAGGCATGAAAGTATTGTTTTTGATTATTAGTCTTTTCTGCATCCTTCCTGTTTCGGAGGCACAGGAGATTGATGCCCTGACTTTTAATGTCCGTTATGACAACCCGCGTGATGGCAAAGATGCCTGGCCGAAACGAAAAGAGATGGCTGGACAGTGGCTAAAGGAGCAAGCGCCCGACGTTGTCGGGCTACAGGAAGCAAAGCGCCACCAGATTGATGATATCCGGAAAATTGCCACGCAATATTCAGAGTATGGCGTTGGCCGAGATGATGGCAAGAGTGCGGGTGAGCACTGCACGGTCCTATATAAGACAGCACGATTTTCCCTTGATCAGAAAGAGTGTGGAACTTTCTGGTTGAGCGACACGCCGGAAAAAATCGCTTCCAAGTCCTGGGGTAACGGTATACCCAGAATATGCACATGGGTGCGGTTGGTTGAAAGGGAGAGCAAGCGGGCATTCTATGTCTATAATGTTCATTGGGACCACAGGAGCCAGCCCAGCCGGGAAGGGGCGGCGCAGCTTATTATTGAGCGCATTAAAAAGCGCGCATACCCGAAAGATCCGGTCATCCTGATGGGGGATTTCAACGCGGATGAGGCAAACCCGGCTATTCGGGCTTTGAAAGCATCCCCCCTTGGTTTGGTGGATTCTTACCGTGTGGTCAATCCGGACGAGAAGGCAGTACGAACCTTTCATGGATTTCGAGGAGGGAAGGCTGCCGGAGGAAAGATCGATCATGTTTTTGTCCTGCCTGCTAATGTCAGGGTCAAATCCGCCTCCATCGAGCGCTATCACCGTGAAGGTCGCTATCTCTCGGACCATTACCCGGTAAGAGCTGTTCTGTTGTTCTGAGTCACGTTGCTACGGTTACAAGGGGGCGGAGCATCATGAGGCCATTGATCATGGTTTTGCCTCCGATCTGGCACCGGATTGGCATGATATCTGCTTTATAGTGAGGGTGTAAACACAAGTTCTCTCTCTTAAAAGAACACACAACCTACTAATAATGAGCAAGTTATTATCCCTTTCGGGGGTATTAATTCTATTCGTGCTTAGTGCACAGGGTCTTTTTGCCGCTGACGAAGCAGCAAAACTTCCCTCTGGTCCCGATCCTGGTCATACCGCTTGGATGCTCACAGCAGCCCTTTTGGTATTGCTGATGACCATTCCTGGCCTTTCGTTATTTTATGGCGGGTTGGTGCGTTCCAAGAACGTGCTTTCGGTTTTAATGCAGTGTTTTTTTATGACTGCAGTGATGTCTATCATTTGGGTTGTCTGCGGTTATAGCCTTGCTGCCGGAGGGGCAAATAATCTGTTCTGGGGAGATTTTGAGAACCTGTTTCTTAAGAACCTGAAGGTTGAAAGCGGGGAAGATGGAGCAATTCCGGAAAGTGTTTTTGTTACTTTCCAAATGACCTTTTTTATCATCACCCCGGCACTGATTGTGGGAGCCTTTGCTGAGCGCATGAAGTTTTCCGCCGTCCTGATTTTCACGATCCTTTGGGCATTGCTCTCTTACCTTCCAATTTGGCACATGGCCTGGAGTAGTGGCACAAAACTATTTGATGGTGGAGAGCAAGGAAACCCCCTGATGGGGCCTGGACAATCTGCCATTGATTTTGCCGGTGGCACAGTCGTGCATATCAATGCCGGTATTGCTGGACTGGTTGCCTGCATCATGCTTGGGCGACGCAAGGGGTATCCTGAATCCTTGATGACGCCGCACAATGTGCCCTATACGGTTATTGGTGCGTCATTGCTTTGGGTCGGCTGGTTTGGCTTTAATGCAGGTAGTCGATTAGCGGCTGATGGTGTCGCGGGTTATGCGATGCTGGTCACTCAGATTGCTACCGCAGCCGCAGTGATTGCATGGGTGGTTGTCGAGTGGATGATCAACGGCAAGCCGACCGCGGTTGGTGCCGCTACCGGTGCGGTTGCCGGCTTGGTTGCCATTACACCGGCATCAGGCACAACCGACGTGATGGGAGCTCTCATTATTGGTCTTTCCTCCGGCGCCATCTGCTATATCTGCGCCACATCCCTTAAGCGTAAGTTCGGTTATGATGACAGTCTGGACGTCTTTGGAGTCCACGGTGTTGGTGGAATCGTGGGTGCTATCATGACCGGCATGTTTATTCGTGAGGGAGCTGGAGAAGCTGGATTTGCACAGGTTATTGTGCAGGCCAAGGCGGTGGTCTTTACCATTGTTTGGAGTGCCATTGCCGCGTTGATTGCCCTATTTGCGGCTAAGGTGTTGGTTGGCCTGCGAGTCAGCGAGAACGAGGAGAATAATGGTCTCGATCAGGGATCACATGGCGAAAGTGCTTACAGCTAATTTTAGAAGTTTCCTCGATAATATCTTTAACCAATTTAGTAATTTTTCCTGACCTTACCTCTTTATAAAATCTCACTCTAAGAAAATAGAAACCGTTGAACCACATAACCTATATAAATAAAATGAAAAAACGAATGACTACCTTTTGGGCCTTATTATTTACGGTGTTTACAGCGCCGGTGGCTCTTGCTGATGATCATGCCGCGGTGGATGCCGCCATTGGTGCAGCAAATACTTCCTGGATCATGACGGCGACGGCCTTGGTCCTTTTTATGACCTTGCCCGGTCTTGCCCTTTTTTATGGCGGGTTGGTGCACAAGAAGAATGTGCTTTCTGTCTTGATGCACTGTTTTGCCATGGCCTGTGTCTTGAGCGTGGTCTGGTTAATCGCCGGTTATTCCTTGGCGCTTACCAGTGGCAATGATTGGGTTGGAGGATTATCCGCATTCTTTGGTCAAGGTCTGACCACCGCTGACTCTGGAGGAACTGACATTCCAGGTATTTTGACCTTTGCCTTCCAGATGACCTTTTTCATCATCACTCCG
>MDTA01203244.1_pt1 | contig 22541 bp, 18 predicted proteins | sample 811151 | NCBI WGS metagenome assembly MDTA01 (sample SAMN05326648, study PRJNA326480) | marine metagenome | isolation source: seawater | place: Indian Ocean: South | collected 2010
AAAAGAATGATCTAAGGCAATAAAGTACTATAGGATATACAGACGTTAGAAAAAAATCTCTAATATAAAAAGATGATTAACGTTTGAAAATTTGGGGCCATAGCTCAGCTGGTAGAGCACCTGCATGGCATGCAGGGGGTCAGCGGTTCGAGTCCGCTTGGCTCCATCAAGTATTACGGTAATTATACCAATTAGTTTGAACGTAAATATACAGGAATACAACATGTATTTTTTTATTTCTAAACTGTGCATTAATATGGACTCTCTGCCACAACCTTTTCGTGATAAAGATTTATTGAAACTATATAGTTTTATTTTAAATAAAAAAAATTTCTTAAAAATTTTAAAAAACATATACTATTTTCATAATTGATTATAAATATATCTTTGTGATATTATAAATATCAATAAAAAAAAGCCTTGAGAATACTTACTGTATTTATTGATACTATAAGAGCCAACAGATTATCAATTATTCAAAATGACCTTAAAAAAAATCCTTTTGATAAATATCTTCAGAATTTAGGCGGTACTGTATATAAAAATGTAATTTCTCCTGGTCCAGATACGCCGAGAGGATCTTCAGTATATTTTTCAGGAAAACCACCATGGGAAAATGGTTGTAATACAAGATGTAAGTGGCCTCGATTTTTTCTTGATAAAAATTCTTATACTAATTTAGATTTATTTTCTGAATATGATTATGAACAATATTTTTTTTCCAATCCCAATGAAAGAAATCTTGGTTTATTACCTTTAGAATCAGAACGCTATAAAAACAATACTGATTTAAATCTTCAAAATTTCATAAATGAGATAGAGCTAAGTAATCAATCTCATTTATTTGTTTCATTGCCTGACTTCAGTTGGGTATTAAATGATTTTGGATTTAATAAAATTTCTGAGACTCTTGGATATAAAAAAATAATTTCAAGCTTAGATATTATTTTTAAAAAATTTCCTCCAGATTATTTTGATCATATTATATTTTTTTCAGATCATGGTTTTAAATTTTCTTCAGAAATAAACAAAACAAAACATGATCAATACTCTTTATATTTATATAATGAAGATAGAATAAGACCTCTTTTATTTCATAGAAATAAAAAAGAGAAAGATTTAAATATTAATAATAAGCTTCTTTCATTGGCTGATATTCAAACAATGTATAAAATTTTACTTAATAAAGATAGTGTTATTAAAAATTTAAATGAAAGGAAATATATTTGCTTTGAGGATCACTTGAATTTTGGAATTAGTGATTTTATGAAAACCGAAATTTTTGGTTATGTAGATAAGAAGTTCTTGTATATAAGAAGTTTTTATAAATCATTAACTTTAGATAGAAATGGTAATTTTGTATCTAATAAATCTTCCAAAAAAATTGATGATATTTTAAAATCTGAAACTTCATTTGGTTCAAAATTTGAATATTTTCTAAAACTACCCCAACATCGACCAATTCAAATTCCACAAAATATTTATACAAATGGTTCTAAAAGAATTATTAAAAAATTTATTTTGGTAAAAAAAATTAGAAGTTTTATAAGAAAAATATTGAATAAAATATTACTACTAATAAATATTATTTTTAAATAAATTTAAGCTCAACAAATATATAAATATTTCAATTTTTTGATATTTATTTTCTTAGATTTCCTTTATAAAACTACTAACTATAAAATTTAATTACTCCATCAATTTTTTATTTTATCTAGACCAATTTTTTATAATAATATTCAATAAATATGTTAGAGGGTAATTAAGGATAAATATGTATTCTATTTTGTTAATATAAAATAAAATATTAAACTATGGGTTGGAAAGAAATTTGGAACGATCAAAATAGAGTTGAAAAAATTATTTTGGAATGCTTGATAAAAGCAAATGGTTTTGAAAGCACTGGAAAATTTGAATATAAAAATTGGTTAGAATATACAAATATTTTATACAAACAAATAGGTATTAAGAATTTAGATAAGATATTTGAGTTTGGCTGCGGAGCAGGGGCTTTCCTTTATCCACTATATTTACAAAAGTATGACGTAAATGGGATTGATTACTCAGAAACCCTTATTAAATTAGCTAAAGCGTTTATCAATAGTGATAATTTCTCTGTTAGAGATTGTTATTATTTTAATTCAGAAAAATTGTTTGATGTTGTTTTTTGTCATTCTATTTTTCAATATTTTCCAAATCTTGAATTTGCTGAGATAGTTTTTAAGAATATGTATAATATTTCTTCCCATAAATTAGCGATATTAGATGTCTGCGATAATGATAAATATAATATTTACCATGAAGGCAGAATGCAAAAATTTATTGAAAATGGAGGAGATCAAAAGGAATACTTAGAAAAATATTCAAGTCTGGACCATAAATTTTATGATAAAGAGTGGTTTATTAATTTAGGTAAAAAGTATTCCCTTAAAACATCAATAAAAGACCAAAATTATTGTAATCATGAAAATGCCAAATATAGATTTAATGTTATTTATAGTAAATAATCTATGAAATTTATATAAAGTTAGTAAATTTAGAAGGCTGAAGGAATGTTTGTGTTGCCTGAACGATATTTCTTACCCTTTTCTCGATATATGTCAGGAGGAACATTTTTAAATTTATCCGCATGATATTTCTCATAAAAATCCCCATTAGAAAAGGGAGTATACGTAAAAAATAAAATTACTCTCTTCTGATTTGAATTATTAGCGTATGAAGAATGTGGAATATAGCTGTCAAAGCATATTATATCGCCCTTAAAAGTTTCTGTTTTTTCTAGATTTAAAGAATCTTCGGATAAATCCTGAAAATAATCTGTTTTCATATCAGTCATACATGATCCGAAATAAATGCATCCATTTTGTACGTTAGTATCACTTAAAGGTATCGCTATATTTACATGTTTATTAGAATACATCCCCCAACCTGCAGATACATCTTGGTGAGGTGCGAAACCTTCACCACCTGGATATTTAAAATTAATTTTATCTTTGAAAAGAATTGATTTTTCACCTAAAAGCTCATTTGCAATTTCAAGTAATTTTTCATCATTTGCTAGATCAAAGAAAAATTTATTAAATTTAACAAAGTACTCAATTCTATTTAACCGTTTTATATTTTTCTCATAAAATTTCCAAATATAATTTTTTTTATCTGGGTATTGTTCTAATAGGGATACATTTTCAGATATTATGTCAATTTCACTTTTTGTAAATAAGTTTTTTATTACTTTTACCCCAAAAGAATTAGGCCAAGTTGGTTTATTTAATAGATCATTCATTTGATTTTTCCCTAGAATAACATATTTAGTTGCTTTATTTTTATTGTTTTTATTTCACGAATTATAAACCATTAGAACTTCAAAAATGTGCTGATTAAGTTTAGATTTTAATTTAATATAATAATATTTCTCATAAGGATATTATTAAACAAATTTTTATGATGAAATTGAACTAGAATCTTAGAGTAAAAATTCCAGCAATACTTTATTTAACTATACTTGTCTATCATCATATTTCATTAAAAGATCGAAATATAATAAGAGATAATGCAACAAATATTTTTAAAAATATTTAAGAAATCAAGATATTGTTTTTTCAAATATTGAGAGTATATATTCTCTTTTAGTTTTTGAATTGTGGAGAGAAAAATTAAATTTATAGATTTATAAAAACATTTCATTTAAAAAAAATCAATTTTTAGGAATATCTTTACTATCCTTATAATTTTAATTTAACTGCTCTTTAATCCATTCTGTAACAGAAATCTTTGGATTCCAATTAAAAATTTTTTTAAATTTACTTATATCAGCCAAATTTTCTATAACTTCTCCTTTTCTAGAAGGAACATAAAGTTTTTTATCTGAGATCATTTTTGCAATTTCATTAATTGAAATATTTTTACCATATCCAATATTATAAACCTCCCCAAGAGCAGACTTTGGAACTTTATTATTAGTTGAGTAAATATTGGCTGAGACTACATCAGACACATGAATGAAATCTCTTTTTTGATTACCGTCCCCAACTATGGTTAAAGGGAGTCCACTTTTTTTTTGTTCTAAAAAAGTAGAAATAACTGGACAATACTGGCCTATGCTTGGAGATCTCTCCCCAAAAACATTAAAATATCGTAACATTATAGTCTCTAAACCATACAAATTAAAATACATCTTACAAAGTTTTTCTCCAGTTACTTTTGAAAGCGCATAAGGATTCAAACAATCATCTATCTGGGACTCTTTATTCGGACAAGGATTCAATCCATAACCGGAGGAAGTAGATGAATAAATAAATCTTTTTATAGATAATTGTTTGGAGTAATGAAGCAGTTTGCATGTCCCAAGTACATTAATTTGCATCGTTTCTATAGGATCTTCCAATGATGAGCCTATTTTTGACTCTGCTGCACAATGAAAAACATAATCAATACCTTTTAAGGCATGTTTCAATAGATGATCATCAATAATATTCCCTTTTATATTTTTTGCTTTCTCATTCCAAAAGAAATTCTCATTATTAGCAAACTCATTATCAATACAGGTAACAATATGATCTTTTTTAATCAATTCATCTACTATATGTGAGCCTATAAATCCAGCTCCTCCAGTAACAAGACTTTTAGGCATATTAATTAAAGACTTGAAATTAACAACTATATTGCTCAAGTAGTAATACTAACAGTAAGAGCTAATATTTAAAAATAATAAATAAAAATTTAAAAAAATTATATTAATTAAAATTTTTTACCTTATCCCCTATGCCCTTTCCCAATAAAGTAGAGATTAAATACTTTAAATAATTTATTTGATTTAATGAATCAATCATTTTTTTATCAATTACACTTAACTTTATTGGATCAGACATATCTATACCTTCAATTTGCGCTAGTCCTGTAATCCCTGGTTTTACAGAAAAGATATTTCTTTTAATCCTTTCTTTTATCAAATCTTCTTGGTTTAATAAACAAGGTCTAGGTCCTACTAAACTCATTTCACCTCTAATTACATTAATAAGCTGAGGTAATTCATCTAATTTTACGATTCTCATAAAAGAGCCAAATCTTGTAACAGCTTTTTTATTGATAAGATGTGAAGCCAATGAGGGTGTATCAATTCTCATTGTTCTAAATTTTAAAAGTTTGAATGACTTTTTATTTCTTCCAACCCTTAGTTGAATAAAAAAGGGACTTCCTGTCTCAATAAAACAAATAAAAAAAATAATGAAAATTATAGGACTAAAAATTATTAAAATTAATATTGATAAGAACAGATCATAAATCCTTAAAATCTTTAATATTTTCAAAATTTTACTCATTATTATATTTAATATTAAACTCTAACTTTTTTTTATGTAAGTATGATCTAAGATACTTTTACTTGGTTTAAATCCTGATATTAATTTCTTTAAAATGTCCAATACTTTTTCTAGTTCATTATTTTTCATATAATCACAGATAGAATCTATATCCATATTTAATTTATTTATTTCAATAAAAGGTTCATTAGATTTATATATTTTGGGATGCAAAGTACGAGAGGGGGAATCAGATAATAAAAGCTCTTCATATAATTTCTCACCAGGTCTTAATCCAATAATAACTATTTCAATATCGCCTTTTATATTACTAGAATTCTTTACAGTCAATCCAGATAATTCGATCATATTTATAGCCAAATCATATATCTTTATAGGCTTACCCATATCAAGAACAAAAACATCACCTCCTTCTGCAATGGCTCCTGCTTGAATAACTAATTGAGCCGCCTCTGTAATTGTCATAAAATATCTTGTTACATCTTTATGGGTCAAAGTAATTGGGCCACCTTTCTTTATTTGTTCTCTGAATTTCGGAATTACAGATCCAGAAGAATCTAAAACATTTCCAAACCTTACTATTGAAAATTTAGTTTTGCAATTTTTATCCTTTATTAATTGCATATCGTGATTTAATGCTTGCAAAATCAGTTCCGCAAATCTTTTTGTAGCACCCATAATATTTGTAGGTCTTACCGCTTTATCTGTAGATATAAAAACAAAATTTTCTACATTATATTTTAATGATAACTTTGCTAATTCATATGTACCTAGCACATTATTTTTTAATCCTTCCACGAGATTATATTCAACGATTGGAACATGTTTATAAGCTGCAGCATGATAAATAGTCTCAGGCATCCATATAGAGATTATCTCATGCATCCTTTTATAGTCTTGTATTGAACCTATCAATGGAATAATTTCAATTTTTTTATCATTAATTTTTTCTAATTCTTCTTGAATAGAATATAAAGCATATTCACTAATTTCTAATAAAAGAAGCCTCGTTGGATTAAGTTTAATAATCTGCTTACATAACTCACTACCAATTGACCCCCCAGAGCCAGTAACTAAAATTGTTTTAAAAGATATATTTTTTTTCATTAAATCTTTATATGGCTCTACTTCAATCCTTCCAAGCAGGTCATCAATTTCTAATTTATTAAAATCAGTAATCTTACTTTTACCTTCTGCTAAATCAGATATTCCTGGTATAGTTCTTACTTCTATTTTATATCTCATTAAATATCTAATTATTTCAAGCCGCCTCCTTTTTGAAACAGATGGGATGGCAAGTAAAATCAAATTTATTTTTTTATCTCTAATTAAATTTTTTAAATAAATTGGCATATATATAGCTTTGCCATCAATAAAACATCCATTTTTATTTTTATCATCGTCTAAAAAACCCTTAATTTGAATTTCAGAGCTTTCCTGCATCGCTCTTACTAATTGTCTTCCTGCTTTACCTGATCCATAAACTAAAGCCCTTGATTTACTGTTGGCTTTTATTGATTGATTACTATTTCCTCTTCTTAAGATCCTATTAATAATGATACGCCAGCTACTAATAAATGTTAAAAGAATTAAAGGTTGAATTATTCCTATGGTTCTGGGTACTCGATCTATTCCAATAAATACAATTATTACTGAATAAATAATTCCATATAAACCAATTACTTTCGATATATTAACCAAAGCATAAATGCCTGAAAATCTAAGGATAGTTTTATATAAGCCAAAAAATATTGAAACAGCTAAAAATAAAAATAATGAAATAGATAATATATTTGGACTTAATTCATCTAATGGGATTATTTCTCCGAGCCTCAAATAATAAGAAATCCAAATAGATAATATGCAGCAAATAGAATCTATAGACATGGCTATAGAAGTCTTTATTAATCTAGATTGTGATAATAAAATATTTAAAAATTTTTGTAATTTAATTTTTTTAGACCTTATTAACTATTCAATAATACAAAATTGTGTACTTATAAAGTTAAATATTTGAATAATTTAGAAAATTTTTAATATATAAAATAAAAATTTATTTATAATTTAATAAATAAATTATCTAAATAAAATATTTTCATAAGGGAGCCAGCAATAAGAGTGATAAGCATATTTCATCCAGATAATTAGGCTCGCGTAACAAATAATAATTAGATATTTGTAAGAGTTTTTTGCATCTATTTTAAATAGATTAATATCAGGAATAAAAGATGTTATCAAAATACTACTTGGAAAGGAATAGAGCAATAATCTATAAGTGATAATAGAATTTATGAATGCAAAAGGTAATAAACAAATCTCAAATATTGAATAATAAAGTAATAATCTTTTTATATCTCTATTAAACTTAAATTTTGAAAAATTAGTCAAATATATAATTGAAGGTAAAAAATTTATAATCCAAACAAAGATAACTCCTTTCGCTGGATTTAATCTAGTACTATATTCGGTTATATATATAATTAGTTTATTTATAATTAAATCATTGCTTAAGAAAAAAATACTCATTAAAGTTAGATAAAAAATTATTACTAAATACTTTTGTGGTTTATGTCTATTAAAAATATTTAAGATAGTAAAGTAAAAAGTATTAACAAATATAGCCGAATGATGAAAAGATGAGGATAAAATTGCTGAGAAAACATATCTTCCATAATTGTTTAAATAGACAAATAATATTGTCATCATTAAAAAAGATATTGCCAAAGATTGTCTAATAGGGCCCATCCCAATAACTATCAAATAATATGGATAAGACATCAAAAGTGCTAAGTACGTTCTTTTCAACTTGGAGCAGAAATAGAATAAAGTCCCTGTAAAAATAATGGAAATCAAAAAAATATTAATATGAAAATTTAATTTTAATGAAATAAATGAAAAACTCGAACTTAATAAGGAGACTATTTTTGTAATTAAAATATATCCAATATTAAAGAAATTTGATTGCTGACTAAAAATTTCGCTGAATGTTTTAAAAGAGATATTCCTAAAATTTCTTTGATAACTATCCCAATCACATCCTATATTATCTCTAAAACCAATAAAAATAATAAACAAAACAAATAATAATAAATAGAATTTATTACTTCTAAGTATTTTTTTAAATTTATAATTAATTTCAAAAAAAGCTAAGAGGGATAATAAAGATAATGGAATTAAATATATATACATTTTAAGTGTCTAAAAAATTTTTATAAATTTCTAATATTTGATTATTAATTATATCGATTGAGAAATACTTCTCAGCAATTTTTCTTGCATTTATTCCATATCTTATAGCGATTTCGGGGTTATCTAAATAATTCTTCATAGCTAATTTGATACTATTTACATCTTTTGAAGGTATCAAAACACCTGAATACCCATCAATTATAACTTCTCTGCATCCTGGAACATTTGTTGTAATTATGGGCAGAGACATTGCTGCAGCTTCTATAAGAGATTTAGACAAACCTTCTCTCCAAGATGGCAAAATAACAAAATCCATTCTTTTATAAAGACTTAACATATTATTTGATTTACCCAATAATTTAATATTCTTATTAAGCTTTAATTGATTCAAATTTTTTTGATTTAAAGAACTATTATTATGCAAATCTATTTCACCTACAATATTAAGTACAAATTTATATTTTTCACTCCATAGATAATCGCAAGCAGCAATAAGTTCAATTATTCCCTTTTCTTTAAGTATTCTAGCTGGAAATAGAAATTGAAATTTTCTTTTTCCTTTATCTTTAATTTTAATAGATGAATTAGATTTAAAGTAGTTTATATCTACTCCTGAACCATTTATTATTTTTGTATTTTTAAATAGAGTTAGATTTTCCTTAACAAAAAAATCCCTATCATCTTTATTATGAAATATATTTACGCAGTTCTTACTTTTGAAAGCATATTTATAAATAGGCTTAATAATTTTATTTAAAATTTGTATTTTTTTTCTATTACTTAAAAGTGATGGGCCTAATCCAGTAATATGATTCACTATATATTTTATACCTACTAATCTCCCAACAAGACCTCCATAGAGAGAAGGTTTAATAGTAAAATTATGAACTAATGTAGGTTTATTTCTAAGAAAAATATATATAAGGTGAAAGATTGTAAATATTTCTAAAAGAGGATTTTCAGATCCTCTAATTAAAAATAATCTCTCATTTCTTATAAAATATTTTTTTATTTTTTTATAGTATTTATCAAATGGTGAGACGAGTATTATATCGTATTCACTTTTAGAAAGAATTTCTAATAATTCGCTTCTAAAATTGTATAAATACCATGTACAATTTGATACAATTATAACCTTTTTATTTTTTTTAAGTTTATTTTCCAATTTTAATACAATATAAAGATCGTAATTTGTCTACTTTGTATAAAAATTTTATTAAACCATTATGATTAAAGAAAAATTCATGATGATTATATTTATATAATTTATCCTTCACATAAAAAGCATCTATTAAAAGTAAAAAATCACCTATTTTTTTATGGTAATTTAAAATAATATTCTCAATTTCTGATCTACTAACATTATGAACAAATCCTAGCATTGATATTAAAATAAGATCATTTTTTTTCTTTCTTAGAGCAATATCATTTAAAAGCTCATTTTCTTTTTCAAAAAATATAAATTTTTCGTTATGTAAAAATGGAATTAAATTTTTAATCCTATGATCAGGATCATATCCATATTTGAATTTACTATCTAAATTTACTTTCGATAAAATTTCCCCTAATCCGCACCCAATATCAATATAAATATCTGGCTTATATGAATTTATAATTCCTAAAGATATCATTTTATATTTTCGACAATAAAAAGTTCCACTTAAATGCCATTCATAAATACTTTTGTTTCTAAATAAAGCTTTATAATAGACTCTTTGTAAAAAACAACGTACGTAAAGAAATAGATTTTTTAAACTTTTAAATAAGTTTCTTAAAAATCTAAAATTAATTATGAATAAAGAAGTTATATTTTTATCAATCCATTTTAAATATTTTGTATTAAAATTTAAATCTTTTAAAGAAATAAATTTACTATGATTTCTTTTAATAAAAACAATAAGTCTTTCTAATTCTTTGTCTGAAATTGTATTTATATGAATACATAATTGAGATATTCCAGGAAAAATAATTGGTAATGGATTTGAAGAAATCTGAGGAATAAAAATGAGCTTATTCTCAATATATGGGAATAAAGAAAAACCATCTAAAATAATTCTAAAATTTAAATCTTTTAAAGCTTTTAAAGTATTTTCATCAAACGAATGTCCTGGAGCCATAAAAATTGGATCCCATAATAATTCTTTCTTTAATATATTTTTACCTTGTGATAATTTTTTTAATTGTTTTTTAAAATCATGTCCTGCGAACTCAGAAACTAAAGAATTTGAAAATAAACCTTTTGAAATAGAATCATATAAATGTTGATATCCATGTTGAGCTATAGTGTCACCAAAAGATTTACATCTTCTCAAGTAATTAAAATAGTCTGGGAAATCATTAGAAACCATTAAATTATAATCTTTACAATCTGGAACTACCCCAAGAATTGAACTAATATTGTATTTTTCTAAGATATCTTTAATCTTTAAAAATCTTTGCCAATCCATACGTGGATTAATATCATCAAATCTCATTAAATATTTTGGCATAACGTTTTAATAGATTAAACTAATATAATCATTATTATTTAAAACTATCATATAATTTTTTATAATTAAGATTCATTGTTTCTAATGAAAAATTACTTTTTACTCTTTTTCTTGTAAGCAAAGATTTTTGATTAAGAAGTGTTCTTTTTTCAGAAATTTCTTTTAATTTTAATGCCAAAGATAAAGGATCACAAATATTTGTAATCCAGCCTGAATCTCCTATTATTTCTTTAGCATCGCCAACATTAGTACTTATACATGGAATTTCTACAGCCATTGCTTCAAGAAGGGAAATAGGGAAAGCCTCTTTTTTTGATGATAAAACTTTTACATCAAATCCATTTAATATTTTATATATTTCAAAACTTCTTCCATAAAGTATTACCTCATTATTCAAATTCAAGCTATTTATCTTTTGTGATAACAATAAATTATTATTTGTTAATCCAAGTCCAACTAAGACACACTTAAAGTTAACTTTATACATTTTCAATAGAAATAGAGCCTTTAATAAATTATCATGGTCTTTAATAGGATGATACCTAGCAATATTTCCAATTAATAAACAATCTTCACTTACCTTTAATCTAGATCTAATTTTTCTTCTATAAATTTTATTTGGCTTAAAAATATCAAGAGAAACTCCATTTTTAATTACGATAGATGAAGACTCTTTATAACCTTTATTAATATGATTAAATTTGGAACTTAATGAACAAAAAACTACTTTTTGAGGTAAAAAATAACTTAATAGAATAAGTATTTTCATTTCTAAAGCAATTAAGAAATTTGGCTCTTCATAATCATGATGAATACTCCATATAATTTTCTTTATACCTATAATCCGTGCAATTAAACCACCTATTAAATTCGCATGGTATAGCCAGGTATGAACTATTTCTGGTTTGTGTTTTGAAATGATTTTAAATATTTCAAAAATTTTTAAAAACAAGAAAATATTTTTCTTCATTTTCAAAGAATATATCTTAAACCCTCTCTCTCTAAGCTTATTTCCATAAAAACCATCATTAGTTAATGATATTAAAACAATATTATCCTTTTTCATTCTCTCAACAACGTTAAATAAAATATTCTCAGCACCACCTGAATCTAAACTTGGGGTAATAAATAAAACTTTACATTTTGTTTTAATATTCTTAAATTTATATCTTTTCATTTATGTTTATTAGTTTTTTGTTTTCTAAAATTAAAACCTTATCACAAATTTGAACTACTTCTTTTTTATGAGAGATTATTATAATTATCATTTTTCCTATTAATGTTTTAATTACTCTTATAAAATCCTTTTCAGATTTTTCATCCAAGCCACTAGATGGCTCATCAAGAACAAGTACTTTAGGATTTATATAAAGTGCTCTGGCTAATGCGATTTTTTTTCTCTCGCCACCAGAAAATCGCATCCCATTATCATAAATATTCTCATACATATTTCTAGGCAAATTTTGCACAAATTCCCAAGCATTGGCTTTAATTAGACAATCTCTTACTAAATCTTCATTAATAAATTTTTCTCCCAATGCAATATTTGCTATTAAAGTATCATTTTTAAAAAAATTATCTTGCATTACTATCCCAAATTGCTCTTTCCATTCATACATATTTAGATAACTTAAGTTTTCTCCAGATATATATATATTTCCTTTTTTAGGTCTGATTATTCCAGAAAGAAGATCTACAAATGTACTTTTGCCAGAACCAGAATTTCCCATAATTCCAATTGAATCATTTTGATTAATTATTAAATTAAGATTATTAAATAAAGATTCAGAATCAGGATAGTTAAAACACACCGAATCAAAAATTATATTTCCATTGAATATGAAATCAGATTTTATATTTTTAATTTCCTCCTTGTATTTTTTTGCCCAATTAATTTTTTTAATATGTAATTTAGGCCAAGAAATCAAAGCTATTGCATCTAAAAGTCTTGTTTGAGCATTATATACTTTCGGAGCCATCCTTAGAAATAGTGATAATGAAAGTATTAAATTTGATGCTCTAGAGTTGTTAAAAACAATATAAATAATTGATAAAAAGATAAATATTACAGAAAGAATTTCAGTAATCAATTTGGATTTATAGCTTGCAACCATAGCATTAAAATAGGACTCTGAAAATTTCAAGAAAATCTTTTTTGATTCCTTTTTTGCTAATTTATCTTTGCTTATGGTCCGAATATATTTTAAATTATTAAAAATCGAAGAAGTCCAATTACCAATGCTTGAAGTTATCTTAGAAAGATTATTTCCATATTTTGCTGCCTTATTTGAATAATGTATATATATTCTGAATGCTAAGAAAGCGTAAATTAATAAAATTATAAAAGTATCTGGAACTAAAAATAAACATATAAAGAAATAAATCAAAGCAATTACAGAATAATTAAGAGATTGTAAAAAGTACATATATCCTTCGGAGATATTTTGTCCTTCAGAAATTATTGATTTGGAGATATCACCTTGACTCAATTTCAAATAATATTCCCATTTAATGTTTAGTGTTATATCTGTAATTTCTTCTCTAACAAATCTTTCTATGAAGCATTTAGCTTTTACAATATTTTTATTAGAAAAATAATAAAATATAGCTGATAATAATGCTATAAATATAAATAAAAAAATATATGTCTCCCTACTAAAATTAAAATTATTTAGGGTTATTATTCCTGACGATATAGCTTGATTCTCAATCTTTGTAATTAAATTAGCCAATAAATATATAGATATTGTTTCTAAAGTTGCTCCTATAATGCCGAAAGTTATGGCTAAATAACTATATTTTCCTGATACTTTTAAATACCTATTATAGTTTCTCCAAAGTTTTGAAATCATTACTATAAATGAAAAATATTATGACCTTTGAATCTATTTGATAAATCAAATATTATTGTTTCAGAAGTACTAATTTTTTCAAATATATTTTCTGAGATTGAGAAAAATTGCTTATTATTTAAAGCAAATATAATCAAAGTATATTTCTTATTCTCTGGTATAGAATCATGTGATTCTAGACCAACTTGAGAAAATAAAAGTTTTTTATTAACATTTGGATCCACTATAGTAATATCCATATTCTTCTTTTTTAAATTATTTATTAAAAATAAGATTTGAGAATTCCTTAAGTCAGAACAATTTTCTTTATAAGTTACACCAAAAACCAAAACATTTTCAAAATTAGGCTTTATTTTTCTATTATCAATTTTTTTTAATATTTCTGATAGCAAATATTCATGCATAAAATCATTAATCTTTCTTCCCGCAGAAATTAATGAGGTTTTAAATCCAATTTGATTAGATTTATAGGCTAAATAATAAGGATCAACTCCTATACAATGGCCTCCAACCAAACCTGGCTTGTATCTTTGAAAATTCCATTTTGTAGCTGCTGCATCTAGTACTTCATTAGTATCAATATCAAGTTTATTAAAAAGCATAGCTAATTCATTAACAAGTGCTATATTTATATCCCTTTGAGTATTTTCAATTATTTTTGCTGCCTCCGCTACTTTTATGCTTTTAACTTTATGAGTTCCAGCTTTAATAAATGATCCATAAAAGTTATCAATCCATAATGCAACTTTTGGATTTGATCCACTAGTTACTTTTACAATATTTTCTAAAGTATTATTTTGATCTCCTGGATTTATTCTTTCAGGACTATATCCACAGAAAAAAGTATTTTTAAAATCACTAGAATTATATTTTTTGTTTGAAAATTCTTCTATTATTGGAATACAAATTTCTTCGGTAATTCCAGGATAAAAAGTACTTTCAAAAATAATAATTTGATTATCTTTTTGTGTATTTTTAAAATTTATTAATTTTCCTATATTAATAGATGCTTCTTTGATTAGAGAAAGATCTGGTTCTTTTTTTATATTAACTGGTGTTGGTACAGTTACGATAAAAATATCAACATTTTCTAAATCATCAATATTATTTGTAAATTCTAATGATGTAGATCCACATAAATCTTCTTTTTGAAAAACACTATTACTATCAAAACCCTCTTTAAGCTCACTTATCCTATCGAAGTTAAGATCATAACCAATAACTTTTCTATTTAATTTTTTAGAACTTCTTAAGCAATTTTTATTTTTTGATATAATTAGAGATAATGGCAACCCAACATATCCAAGACCTATAACAGCTACTTTACAATTATTTATATTTGGCAAGTAATTATTTTTCAATTTCAAACAATTTATTTAATAAAATAGTACTCTAAATACCAATTTATAAACTTCTTTATGCCATCTTCAATTGAAGTATTTGGCTTATAATTTATATATTCTTCTAGAAATTTAGTATCAGCAAAAGTTGCTTCAACATCTCCCGGCTGCATATCGTCTAATATTATCTTAGCTTTTTTGCCTAAATTATTTTCAATTGCCTTTATATAATCATTTAATTTTGTGGGTTTTGAATTACCTACATTGAAAATTTTATATGGAGGATAATAATTAAAACTTGAGGAATCTTTTTTATGCATTGAATCTTCAATTGAAGATTTTTTTAATAAGAGGAAAATAGATTCAATTACATCATCAATGAAAGTAAAATCTCTAATCATTTTGCCTCTATTAAATACCCTTATTGGTTCATTATCAATAATTGCTTTAGTAAATTTGAATAAAGCCATATCAGGCCTTCCCCAAGGACCATAAACCGTAAAAAATCTTAATCCTATCGTTTGCAAATTGAAAAGATGACTGTAGGAGTAAGCTACAAGCTCATTTGACTTTTTCGTAGCAGCATATAAGCTTATTGGTTTATCAACATTATCTTTTTCTTCAAAAGGAAGTTTTTTATTACCACCATATACGGAACTACTACTTGCATATAAAAAACATTCAACTTTATTTATTTTACTTATTTCAATAATATTAAAAAAACCGACAAGATTAGATTTTATATATTCAGATGGATTATCAATAGAATATCTTACACCTGCTTGAGCAGCTAAATGAATAACATGTGAAATTTGCGCTTTGGTTTCTTTTGATTTTTCAAAAATTTTCTTTATCTCTACAAAATCAATTAAATCGGTCTTAGAAAAAACGAACTCAATGCCTTGAATACTTGCGATTTTTGTTAATTCATTAATCCTATTTAATTTTAAGTCGGTATCATAATAATCATTTATATTATCTAAGCCAATAACAGTAATATTATTATTGATAAGTTTTTTACAAATATGAAATCCGATAAATCCAGCTGCACCAGTTACTAGTACTTTCATTAATATAAAAACCTATTAACAATGATAAACCATCTTACAAATTAAATAAATAGTTATGACTTATTATTAATTAATTATCAATATAAACTTTGCCTAGTTATATTTTGATTTTTATAATAAATATATAGTTCTTTATTATTAATTGATAAAAAATTCAAAAATAATTCCTGTTATTTTATGTGGAGGTTCGGGCACGAGATTATGGCCAAAATCAAGAACCAGTCTTCCAAAGCAATATTTATCTTTTGATGAGAGTAGTCTCTCCTTCCTTCAGTTAACATTAAAGAGAATAAGAGAATTTAACGCTATAGATAATCCAATTGTTATTTGTAATGAAGAACATAGATTTATTACAGCTGAACAATTAAGACAAATAGATATTCAGGCTAAATGTATTATTCTAGAACCCGTCAGGAAAAATACTTGCCCTGCCGTTGCTTTAGCAGCTTTAAGATCTTTAGAAATTGATGAAGAATCTATACTTCTTATCCTTCCATCAGATCATTTAATAAAAAAAGATAAAGATTTCATGAATATTATTAAAAAATCTAAGATATATGCCGATAAAGATAATCTAATTACTTTTGGAATAGTTCCAGATAATCCTGAGACTGGTTATGGATATATCAAATCATCATCATTATTATATAAAGAAAATCCAAACCTTTTCAAAGTTGAAAAATTTATTGAAAAGCCAAATAAAAAATTAGCAGAAAAATATATAAAAGATAAAAGCTTTTCTTGGAACAGTGGAATGTTTCTTTTTAAATCAAAAATTATAATTGAAGAGATAGAAAAATACTATCCTGAAATAATTTCTTGCTGCAGAAAAGCTATAAAGAATAAAATAAATGATTTATATTTTGAGAAAATTGATGTAAAAGAATTTAATCTTTGCCCAAATATTTCATTAGATAAAGCTGTAATGGAAAAGACCAAATTAAGTCTCGTTATTCCAATAAAGGTTGGATGGAGTGATATTGGGGGATGGAAATCATATTGGGATAATTCAACAAAAGACAAAAATGGAAATGTACTTTTAGGAGATGTAATTCAAAAATCAGGAAAAAATAATTTAATAAACAGCGAACATAGATTAGTAGTAGGACTAGGTATTCAAAATTTAATAATCATTGAGACAAATGATGCTGTTCTCGTTGCAAATAAAAATTATTCTGAAGAAGTTAAAGATGTTGTTAATGAATTAAAAAAAAGATCTCGTATTGAAGTTGAAGAACATAGAAAAATCTATAGACCATGGGGAAACTATTCTTTAATTGAAGAAAGCAAAATTTGGAAACTAAAAAAAATTGAAGTAAAACCTTTCTCTTCCCTTTCATTACAAATGCATAATCATAGAGCTGAGCATTGGGTTGTAGTTGAGGGAACTGCATCAGTAGAAATTGGTCAAAATGTCTTTGAACTTAAAAAAAATGAGAGCTGCTATGTACCCATTAAGACAAAGCATAGATTATCTAATAATTTTAAAAAACCTCTAATATTAATAGAGGTTCAAAGTGGCACCTACTTAGGAGAAGATGATATTATCCGATTCAAAGATAATTATGGAAGAGAATAATAAAAAAAATTTTTTATTGTATTAGCTATATTTACATTTAATATTTTTATTATTGAAATCTTTTTTCAAAATTTCGATTGCCGAAGTTAAAAATATCAAATCCTAAAAAAATATTTTTAGCCTTAGCATCATAAGAAAGAGCAAAGCTATATGCTCTTCTAGATAATTCTAATGATATTTTTTGGGTTTCAAAATTACCATAATTTACCGATTCATTATTAATATTTAATTGAGTTTTATAACCTATAATTAGAGGGCCTAAGATCTGTTGTCTTAGTGAAATATTTACTCTCGAATCATTATTGAAATTATCGAAGGAGAAGGGACTTTCTCCTCTTTTAGAGACAAATTCTGAAAATATAGAAATTTCTGAATAATCAAAAAAATGCTTTTTTAAATCTCCAATAATAAAAGTCGGTCCTAATTCAGTTGAAAATATTCTTTGACTATTATTGTCACTATATTCATAAAGTCCAAAAGCAAACTTCTTTCTAAGAAACAAACCTTTATTTATAAATTTCGATGTATATCTAAAGTCTGAATTATAAATTTGATTTTCTGCATTTAAATTTAAAATTCTAATAGTATGCATTAAAGATATGTTAGTACCATATCTTAATAAATTTAAAGTCTCTAATTGATTGATTGAATTTTTACCCTCGAAATTGCCAATATCTAAAATTATAGAATAATCCTTTTTTAAATTTTTTTTCTTATTTGAATATTTTGTTATTAACTTACTACCTATGGCACGATAAATTCCACCTTTGTCAATAATTTTATAAACTCCAAAATCTACTTTATTTTTTTCTATATAATTAATCTTTTTTGAATCATTATAATTACTTTCTGAATTACCAATTACAGGCTTACTTCTATTAAATAGATTTCTTAATAAGTTTAATTCTAAAGAAAACGCGTCATAAAAATTACTTGGATTTAAAGTCTTAAGATCACTATCAATATTTAATTTCCATTTAGAAATATTACCTTTAAGTTTTGTATTTAAAGCAAAATAATCAGCGAAGTATATTCTTTTATTAACATTAGAACTTGTCTTAGAAGAATCTCTCTCTCGAAAGGCATCTGACTCTCCTAACAATGCTCTTTGGACAAGAAAATATGGTTTTAAGTTAAGTAAAAAATAATCATTTAATTTTATACTTCTATAATTTCTGATGAGGAAAACTCCATCTCTATCATCATCAGAATAAGCAATACCCCATTTTAAAAAAAGATCTTCCTTTTCATCAGTTGTTATTACTCTTTTACCTAAAGGTAAAGAGAGCTTTCCATCAAATTGTACAGTAGTTGATGTACTTGTAAGCTTAATATTATCATCAATAATTTCTCCATAAAAGTCTTTACTTTTAATAATCAATTGAGAAGCTTTAAATGGATCATTTGAAAATTCAATCATCTTGGAAGACCATTTATCCTTTTCTAAAACAATTTTTTTGGATCTAAATTTCCAATTTTTAATACTAGAAAAATTAAAAGAAATATTTTTCTTACTAATTATATTTTTTAATCTTTTATTATTCGAATTTAATAAACCTAATTCTTGGGGATTATTAACAAGATTTATTTCATCATCTAAACTATCATTAGATTTTGAAAAAAGATTATTTTTAAAATTAAAGTCTTTTTTCAGATTTTTCGAATCTATTATTCCAAAAACATTATCAATAAATCCCTTAGATTTGATAAGGTCATATTCTACATAATCTGCTTTGAAATATTGATTTCCTTTTTTAAAAATAACATTATTAAAAGCTTTTAAGATTTTATTTTTTTTATCAAATATGATTTTTTCTGCTTTTAATTCTCCATTAATTAAATTTACTATTACGTTACCCTCAGCATAATAAACATTATCAATTAGATATTGCTTATCTGATTCTATTTCATAAGAATATTCAATTTGACGCGTATTTTTATTTTGTTCATTAGCAATAAGCAATCTAGAGAAAAGTATATAAATTTCATAAAATTCTCTTGGTTTTAGTCCAAATGAATTCACATTATGCGATTTAATATTTTCTTGGGATAAATAATTAAAATTATTAACCTTATTTACCTTATTTATTTTTTCTTCAAAGTCAATTTTTAATTTTTTAGAAAAGTTATAATCTTTTTTGCAATCCGTAGAATTACAATTTGATTTTAAAGGTTCAATTGATAATAATAATAAAAAATAAATAATTAAAGAAATAATATTTTTATTTTTTTTGGTCAAATATTTAATTTTTTTAATATCCAAAATATTTAATAAATTAGCACTAAATAGTTTTTATTCTATTAAAATTTTCTCCAAACAGCTAATAATTTTCCTTGAATTGATACCTCATTAATATTAAGAGTTATTGACTCATAGTTTGGATTTGCTGCTTCAAGAATAATTTGATTATTTTTTCTAAAGAAATATTTTAATGTAGTACCTGAACCTGGTACCATTGCACTTACAATCGTTCCATTCCTTATAGCATTTTGATCATTTATTGGTTCCATTAAAACCATATCACCATCAGCTATATAAGCATCTTTCATCGAATCACCATTAACAGTTAAAGCAAAGACACCTTTCTTTTGAAGAGTATCAGCAAAGTCTAGCTTCTCATTTATGTCTGTATATGATTCAATCAAACCGCCTGCTGCTACTGAACCTAATATAGGAACACCTCCCTGCATCATATCTTCAACTAATTGAAGAGTTCTTGCCTTTCCTTCTTGCCAAGAGAGATATCCTTTCTCTTGCAAATGTTTTAATCTACTTTGAATTGGAGCTGGTGATTTCAATCCCATGCCTTGCATCATTTGTCTTATAGATGGGCTATGTTGAAATTTTTGTACATAATTTTTTATCCACTCAAATAATTCATTTTGAGCTTGAGTAAGATCTTCGAATTCATGCATAGAGAAGATTTAATCTAATACATTTGTACCTATAAAGGATAAATATTGCAAGGTTAAATGCCAATTATTTAATTTTTATCATTTAAATATCAAAGAATTTGCCCATCCTAGTTAGGATTAAGTATGTACATAATAAATACTAATTAAGAATAGACGCAAGCAAGGCTTGTTGAGCATAAAGACGATTTTCTGCTTGTTGAAATATTCTGCTAGATTTAGATTCGAAAACTTCATTGGTAATTTCTTTTCCTCTATATGCAGGCAAACAATGCATTACGATAGCATCTTTTTTTGCAGCATCTAAGACTTCTGTTCCCAACGTAAAGCCTTTAAATTGATTTGCTTTTAAATCAGATTCATCTTCTTCTCCCATAGAAGCCCAAACATCTGTGTAGATGACATTAGATCCTTTAACAGCTTCATAAATATCATTTGTTATTAAAAGCTTGTCAGAATTTTTGTAAATTTCTAAAGCTTTAGTTAGGATTTGTGGTTTTGGTTCAAAACCTTTTGGAGTTGCAATCCTTAAATTAATTCCTAATAAAGCCCCACATAAAATCAATGAATTTGCCACATTATTTCCGTCTCCAATATAAGAGAGGGTTACTTTATTGAAACTTTTAAATTCTTCAAGAATAGTTAAATAATCAGCTAAAGCTTGGCAGGGATGTTCTAAATCAGTCAGTGCGTTAATAACAGGGATCGAAGACCACTTAGCATATTCATTCAAATCTGATTGTCTATATGTTCTTATAGCTAGAACATTACAATATTTACTTAGAACTCTTGCCGTGTCTTTTATTGGCTCTCCTCTTCCTATTTGTGAAGTATTTGGATTTAAATCAACTGTAGAACCTCCGAGTCGCGACATTGCGACTTGAAAGCTTACTCGCGTTCGTGTTGAGGCTTTATCAAAAATTAGTCCAAGAATTTTTCCATTACTTTCATTGCAAGTAACGTCATTTTTGTATTTAATAGCTAATTCAAAAATTTTTGTCATCTCGTTTAAATTAAGATCGAGACTTGATAAGAAATTTTTTTTCAAAATATTTTCAGAAAATAATCAAAAATTAACAGTTATACAGGCATTTGGGTTTCAGATAATAATTTTTTAAGATCTTGACCTTCAATAACCTCTTCTTCAAGAATTTTTTGAGATATAGATTCTAATAAAGGTAAATTATTTCTTAAAATTTTTAGTGCCATTTCATGAGCATTATCGACTAAATCCCTTACTTCTTTATCAATTGCTTGAGCTGTTGCATCACTAACCGCTCTTCTTGGATTATTTCCATTACCCAAAAATTGACCTCCACCTTGTTTATCGTAAGCTAACGGTCCTAGTATTTCGCTCATACCAAATGTTCCGACCATTTGTTCGGCTATATCAGTTGCTCTCTGTAAATCATTAGAAGCACCTGTAGTTATTTTTCCGAAAACTATTTCTTCCGCTGATCTTCCACCTAAAAGAGTAGCGATTTGTCCTTGTAATTCTTCTTTTGAGTTAAGAAATCTTTCTTCTGTAGGGAGTTGTAATGTATACCCTAAAGCACTCATTCCTCTAGGAACAATAGAAATTTTCGCAACTTTGGATCCTCCTGGCATTAAGTGACCAACAATAGCATGGCCTACTTCATGGTAAGCAACAACTTTCTTTTCATCATCCTGCAATACTCTACTTTTCTTTTCAAGACCTGCCACTACTCTTTCAATAGCCTCGCTTAAATCTTGTTGTTCCACACTTTTTCTATTACCTCTCGCCGCTAAAAGAGCTGCTTCATTAACCAT
>MDTA01073990.1_pt1 | contig 22527 bp, 39 predicted proteins | sample 811151 | NCBI WGS metagenome assembly MDTA01 (sample SAMN05326648, study PRJNA326480) | marine metagenome | isolation source: seawater | place: Indian Ocean: South | collected 2010
CAATAGGAGAATAATTTTCTACTGCTCTTGATAACTTGACTCCTCCAGAATCAAAATAAACACCTTTTACATCTTGATATGGAGATATTGCTCTTGGGTCTATATTACAATGTAATAATCTTTGTATTAACTTCGGCAAATCGAACTTTGAACCGAACCAAGAAATCAACATATCAGGGTCTTTATCTATAATATCATCCACAAACGCAGATAACATTCTTCTTTCAGAATCAAAAACCAAATGATTCGGTTTCTTTTCAAATTTTATTTTTCTAGGAAACCATGTATAGGTAGTGTACTTCTTTTCATAATTATCATAAACAACAATACAAGTAATAGCACCTTCATATTGATGGTCATCAGATACCCATTCCATATCCCAATAAAACTTTCTAAGATTATAATTTGGGAACTCAGTAAAATTATCTATAGTATATCTGTAATGATAGGCAACATCTGCTTCATATGTATGAACCCACAAGCCTCTAAGATTCTTTACAAAATCAGGTCTTGAAGGAGACCACGTTACCTTCTTTAACTTCTTACCAAATAAATTTACTTCATCTGTTTCCTCATAATTAAGAGTAACAGTTGCTCTAAACTTAGTGTACTTATCTTTAATTACTGCTTCTCTAATTTCTTGTGCAGTATCCAATATATAAAAATAAGGTTTGAAATCATCAAAGGTAGTAGTATATTCCACCCTTTCATTCTCCTCATTTCTATATCTTATTCCTATCATATTTCTATTATTTGATACACTTATAATCATTACATCACCTATCATTTATATATGGTGCTATTACCAACTTTCTATCCGAACCGCATAACAAGATTGGTTTATCATCTCCACCAAAAATTCTCATTGGTTCATCAACGCAGAATTTATCTAATGGTGCTGAAAACTCAACAGTCATACTTTCATCACATGTATTAATCAATGGTATGTCCTTTTGAGCATACTCAGTATTATGTATTGTGTGAGAAGAAAGACTAGCAACATTGCTACCTGCTTCATAATTAAGTTTGAAAGTAGCAGTTCCTACATTATTACAAAACTTAATTGCATCTGCTAAATCGTTGCCCTGAAATAGTAATTCAGTTGGTAATTCTGTTTTACCAAAAACAACAGGGGCTTCTAAGGAAAGATTCATTATCCTAGAAATCAATCCGTAATTATTATGTTCAACTAGTTTAGCAATTCTAGCATTAGAAGAATTATTCTTTAACATAATATTTGAGTCTGTAACTTTGAGGTTAATCTCACCCTTAAACACCTTAAGGTATTTCATTACCTTTTCAATGTCAAAGATAAACATTTGTTCCTCTTTATCATAGTCAACTACTTTATTTACATTTAATGCAGATTTATCATTTCCATTGTAGAATTCCATTTTATTATTTCTGCATATGCATAAGCAAGAATTGCTTACTACATCTATCTTAGATGTGGTTGAGGACTTATATTTGCCTTTAAGCCAAATTGCCTCAACCGCATCCTTAAAATCAGATACGCTTATTGTTATATTCATAATGTTCCCTCACGCAATTCGGGTAAACCGAACCACTTGTTTTCACCGTTTGTTGTGAAAATAGTCCATTTCTTTCCTACCAAATCTGGATTTGTTTTACTTGCTTCAAGTTCACAAATATAATTGGTAGCATTTTGTGATGGTTGTTTTGCAATATGTAACATTTGCACGAACCTAGCAGGTGTGCTTTTATGCCAATCTGGTACTTCACCAACAGGAGTTGGTACGTTAATGTTATCATATACAGGTTTCATATGTGTAATAAGAAATCTATCACACTTTAGGTTACAAACCAAATCTAAAAGCCTATTATAAATTCTGTTTCTGATTTTCCAATCTAAAGTGGAAACCCTAACAGAATCTGTAGCCTTAACGATACTACCTTCTCTTGATTGTTGTTTAACTAACAACTCTCTTAGTACATCGCTAGACCCTTCAAACGCTTTATCAACACCATCAAAGATAAACGCTTTAACATTCCCTTCTTCAATCAATTCTTTTGCAAGACCACAAAAATAATTTGCATTATTAAATGTAGTTTCCCAATCAGTAGAACCGTCTGCTCTTACTTCTAAAGGATTGTAAATCATAATGTTTGGGTCTGAATCCCAGTTAGTTCTCCATGTTGGTTCACAACCATTATCAAAATCTAAAATAAGAATCTTCATTCCCTTTTCAATTTCTTCTTCTGTTCTACAATCCATTGCTATTCCAGACTTACCCACTTTCGGGTTGCCCGTAATAGAACACAATAAATGGCTTCTATCTCTATCAAGACGTTCTTGAATCTGAGCAAGAATCCTTTTCTTTGTTTCCGCAAAGAAATCATTAGATTTCTCATCATTATTATTTACAGCATTACCTTTTTTATCTTTAGTCCAATCCATATTCATCACCAATTTCTAATTCTATTTCATTATTATATATCCAATCTGCTATTTCTCTAAGGTTATCTTCTGACACCTTTAACCTAATTTCTTTACCAGAATCAATATGAAGTTTTACCCAATAATCTCCAGTATCTTCATTCAATCTCCAAGTAAGAAATTCAATCTTATCTACATGGATAGCATAACTGCTTCCATGAATAATTCCGTTTTCTATCTTATACATTTATATCACTTTTTTAGGGGCTTCCCACCCCATTTGGTGGATTTGGTCAATCTCTCCACTAAGACAGGTATATGATTTAAGTTTCAAAACCAATCAAGGTCTTCTTCTTCTGCAATGAACGGTTCAGCAACAACGCCCATATTGTGGATACATAGTAATCCACTTACATTCAAAGAGACCTCTCTTAAACTACCATCTTCATTTCTTCCTTGAGAAGTTCTTGCAACAACCAATACAGTTGAATTGATACCAAAGTCAATTTCCACATGTGGTGGAATCCAACAAGTAGTACCTGCCCAACCTGCACTTTCATAGTTATAGTCAGAGTTTACATCTGTAATAGACATTCTCTTATTACCTACTCTATTTGGTGTAGCGTCAATAGAAATAACACTACCGTCTGTAATTACAAACCTTTCAGCATAATTCTTATTTGCTGCAGTGCTATGGTATCTGTCCAAATCAATCAAAGGACTGTAGTTTTCCATTGCTACTTCCATTACATAGTTTTGCATATCAGCCATAGAAGGTTCTTCCATTCTTTGTTCTTCTGAAAGTTCAGAATTGTAAACTAAACTTTCATATGTTCCTTGCTTAAAACCATATATTCTATCTTCTTTATTAGAATCAGGGATACAATCAAAGTGTAAAAACCTAAATGTTGTAGGTGTAAACTTCTTTGCATATGCTCCCTTATAGGAGAAATAATACATTCCCCTATTTCCATCTACTTCTCCCAAAAATACTGCTTGCATCCTAACTTGAGATGCAGGTAATGGCTTACCGTAGTTTGGGTTCTCACGCATACCATATGCAGCAATACTATCAACAGGTATAATAAAATGACCTGAATCTATTTCTACTGCACTTTCTGGTAAACCAGATTTTGTTGTTGTTTGTTCTTCTCCGTTATGTAGTCGCTTAATCAAATAAGCACCATCTTCAGTCAGGTCTGCTACTGCAACTTTACCCTCACTGAAAACTTTGTTTGCATCCATCTTATAATTAGATACAATGTTTTCAATCATTCTTGCTCCCATGTCCAATGGTTCATTTACAGAAATAAAGAATCCGCTTGCCTTTTTAACAAGACTGTTCCCTCCTGTGTTTTCTTGTTGTGGTGCATCTTTGTAAGCGTATGCTCCGCTAAACCATTGTCTAAACAATGACCTACCCAACAATAAATCATTTGTTGGGTCTAAGTTATTTTGTTCGCATATTTCCATATACTTTTGTGTTGTTTCTTCAACACTCATGTTAAGCCTTTCGGCTGCTTTTTCTATCTCATTCGTAATTCTTTCATCCATATTACTTCCTCATTTTTTTCTTTTCATAGTAAATTTCCAACAGTGCTTCTGCAGTAATAACAATACCTGCTAAAACCCAGAAAGTATCTGAGGAAACTGAAATATAACCAGCACTATTTAAAACTGGAAATATTATTAATGCTAGTCCACCTAGCAATATGATTTCATAGCGTAGTAGGATGTGTTTTACATCCTCACTATCTACTTTACCATCTTTATTAAAATCAAACCATTTCTTTTTCATTACATCATCTGCCCTATCATCCACGAAGCCAATATTTTTGGAGTCATGTTTGAACATCTCCACTCAGCCTCTCCTATTACTCTTAGAAATTTGAATTTTTGTGCAGTATCTAAGTCTGATGATACAAACACCTCATGTAAATTTTGACATATAACTTTCATATCTACCGATAAATACACTAAATCATGAAGTTTATTAAGGGCAGTATTGAAATCCCTGTTTACAATACTATCTTTAATTTCATTATATGGTAATTGCATTTGCTCTATTTGTATGTTAATAGGAGTATTACTATATACAGAAGCCTGTAATTCCGTAATCCCCCTGCGTAAATCCCCGTGTAGGCTACTTATAAACGTGCCTAACTCGCCATCTTCAATAGATGTAATGCCTTCTTTATCCATTATAGATTTTAATACTGTCTTAATCTGAGAATCAGACAATGAAGTAAAACCATAATTTGCACATCTTGATTGTAAAGGTGGTATAATCTTATGTCTATGATTACAAGTAATTATAAATCTGACATTGTGGCTATATCGTTCCATTAATCTTTTAAGTGCATTCTGTGCATCGGGAGTCATCCCTTCCATTTCATCAAGTAAAACAATTTTATGTGGTACATCTCCTACTTTCATAGATGATGCTACTTCTTTAATAGTAGTTCTTACTGTTTCTAACTTTCTATCATCAGAAGCATTTATTTCAAAATAGTTAGATTGTTGATTTTCCTTCAATATCATATTAGCAATAACACCTGCAGCAGTTGTTTTACCTGTTCCTGCAGGGCCATATAATAATAGATTAGGCATACTTGTCCAATTTCTAGCATCCGATACAAATTTCTCTTGTCCAACTATTTCTTCTAAATACTTAGGTCTATACTTTTCTGTCCATAACATTTTTATTTCTCCTTATTGTTAATTCTTTCATTTTTAAATTGTAATGGTTATGAGGCCACCATTCAGGCTCTTGAGTCTTCCATTCAGCAAACCACCACTTATCTTCAATATAGTAATTGCGATACTTTTCTATTGCTGTCATTTCATCAAAACCATTTATTTTTCTGCAATTCATGTTTGGGCTTATTGCAATAGCAAAAGGTGTCAATTCTTTAGATTCTATGGAATCAATCATCAATACAATTCTATCCATATATTCTTCTAGTGTGTCTTCTACTTTGTGTCTTTTGTTATATCGTTTAGTATATTCTTTACACAATGCATTAGTATGTCTGATTAACCATCTCATGTTATCTTTTGATTCTCTTGCCCAAATAGTGCAAGGATGATTAAGCATTACAGGTCTGTATGGGCTATCAAAACCCATATGGTCTAAACAGGTTGAAATCATTTGCATACTTTCAGTAGGCATTTTAACAACATGTTTATCTAACATTTGTTCTGCACTAAGTACAGGGCATTCATCCAATACAAAAATATTCATTCATCATTCACCTTCATATTACAGGCTCGGCATCTTGTCTTGTTGGCACTTATTATTCTATTACAATCTATACAACTATTCATATTTATCTCTCCTATTTTTATCCATTATATTTCCAAACACCATCTCCAATATTACTAAACAAACCAACTTGTCTTAAAAGCATAGCCAGTTGTCTTCTATCAGTTTGTGTTTGTTTGTGGGGTCTATTGCTACCTACTGCTTTTCTAGTGTTAAGGAACGTAGCGCATTCCTTAATGTGAAACAATTCGCCTTCATTTAATTTATCAGCAAATTCTTTTATTGCTATTATACGATAGATATTTTTATTATGACCCGCCATTAAAAATCACCTAAAGTTAATTGAGTATTTCTTTTTGGTAAGGATTCTTTTTTAGGGTTAAGCCCTACCATTGTTCTTTCTATCTTATTAAGTCTTTTCTTCATAGACTTTTGAAAATCTTTATTCTGTTTCAATTGGTTAAGTAAATACCAATCGCTTTCTTTAAGACCAATCTTTTTACAAACATATGGCCTTTTATCTTTGGCTCTCCTTCGGGGTATATCTAATCTACCAGATGAACCTCCTTCATGTGCATAAGCAAGTAATTCATAAAAATAGGCAGAAGCCCATCTTCTTTTTACTTTAGCATCTAAGAAACCAATCTTGTTTACACCAACGGTGCTAACTAACCATGATAAAATCTGTTCATCAAATGGTCTATTGTGTTTTAGTAGTCTGGCAATTTTATCTCTATCACCAGACTTTTTATATGCAGCAACTAATTCAAAGATACTTAAATTAGGTTCATCTATCATAGTTTCAATATTTGAACACCCATTTTGTTTCATCTTTTCATAAGCATAATTTTTAGTTCCTGCTCTTTTAATCTTACATTTATCCATTATTTGTTTTGGAACATCTTTTTGATTAAGGGAAGTCAGTACGACTTTACCTCTATATTCAATTAGTGTTCTAACAATCATATTTATATTTGGTTTATAATGACATTCTTCAATTAATATACCTTTATCTAATGGTATAGAATAATTATCATCTATATCATATTCGTTTGCATATTTAATAATTGGTTCACCATCAAATAACTCAAGGGCTTTTGTGGTTTTACCTGTTCCTGTTTTGCCTATTATTATTGTTGTTCTTTCTCTATTCATATTTAACATATTATCATCTCATTGCCATTATATCTCTATATTCGCATTTACATTTTGGACATTCTACTTCTAAGAAAAAAGTTTTAGTTCCATTAGGTTCTAATGAAACATTGGTTGTAAACACAATGTATCTAAATCCACATTCTTTACAACCGGCTTCTAATGTTTTCTCTACAGATTTCTCAAGTAAAGAAATATCATCAGAATTAAAAGCAGAATGATAGTCTTCCATCATATCTCTCCTTTAATTTCAAGGATTCTTTCTAATCCTTCTAATGTGTGATGCTCACCATTATCTATTATTTGTATGATTTCTTTGAAATCTTTCCAGGTGTTTTTTGCATCGGGTAAATCTTCTGGGATTATTTGACATAATCTCCAGATATTTAACAGACCTCCAACAGTTAAAATTGGTCTAGGTCTGCTCTTATGTTCTTCATCTTTATAATCACAGTTAATGCTATGTTGATTAAGTGTTCTTTGCAATGCTTGTAAAAACTCTTTACTGCCTCTAACATTAACTCTTACTCTTACTCTATAACCTATTGATAGTTTAGCAGCCTTAGCCACATGAACTTCAGGTTTGGCAATAGATAAAAGTATACCTTCTAATTGTCCTTTATTAAACATCTTTATTTCTCCTTTAAATATTGTTTGTAGTCTTTAGCCCACTCTCTATTACCTTCCCAATATCCTGATTGATTTCCTAAATTGGTATTTGGTGGCCAATGGGCTGCGGTTATTCTATCATCATTCCTCACTTGAGCGTTATTCTCTGCTTCTAAAGCCGCATTACTAACTAGCGTTTCTAACCATTCGGCCACAAAATAGGCTAAATCGTGAGAGACTGGTAATTCCACTTCTTCTTTGATAATCTTCATAAAGTGAAATCTCGTCATACGCTTTCTATTAACTGGCGGCGGAGTAGGAACGATATATTCGTTTTTTTCGTTTACAAAAGGGCATAATTCTACACGCACTTTCTTGAAACGACCCCTACTTTCATCCCCAACCCTCTTCAAAAACGCCACGCCATCTTCAACTTTTACGCAATTATAAGGTATAGCGTCTATTAGGGTCATTGAACCTGCTTTAATCACTTACATCAACTCCTTCAGTCTTTCTAAAGTATCAATATCTGCCGGAAACTTATCCGGCCTCAATCTCATACATCTTGGGAATCTCAAACCAATGTTACCATCGGCATCATTTGTAATCAAATCACAAGTAACTTGTATTACAACTCTAGGTAAAAACATATAGTTATCTCCTTCATAACCATCAATAACCTTTCTCAAATCATTAGTCAATGATACTAAATCTTCTTCTGAAAATCCTGTTCCGCAACTTCCGACATTAATATAATCATGACCATCCTTTACGGAAATACCAAAAGAACCAAAGACTCCTGTTCTCTTACCTTTACCATATTGACCTGATGTTATTACTACATCAAGTTCAAATCTAGGTGGTTTATATTTTAACCAACCTATACTTCTCTTTCCAGGTTGATAAGTTAAATCCGCATCTTTAATCATAATACCTTCAAAGCCTCTATTGATTGCAATATTGTATGCAGTTTCTAATGTGTCCTCTTTATCAAAAACATAAGCGAGATGCATTTCAGGGAATGTTTCCTGTAATGTTTCAACTCTTGCAAACAGAGGGTCATCTAAATAACTAACTCCATTTAAAGAAAGCAAATCAAATATTGCTAATCTTACAGGACACTCTTGAATTGCTTCATTTTTATCTTTTTTGTGAACTCTCTTCGCCATTAGTTTATGTTCTGCAGGAGAACCATCCGTATTAATTGGATATATTTCAGTATCAATTACAAAATTAAAATCAAATTCTAACAACCAATCAACGACATCAGTAAATTGATTGGTAACATTCTTTCCTCTTCTATTAAAAACAATAACATCAAAACCTCTTTTATGGATTTGATATCTATTACCATCATACTTAATATCAATAAGAATACTTTCCGGTTTCTTTTTTACTACATATGGTTTTGCTAACATAGGCTTAACAAATGTTCCAAAAGATAAACCTGGTTTAATGGTTTTGCCTTCACTTAAATGTTGTTCAATTTTAAACAAGGAAGAAAAGTGTGATAATTTATTAATATCTTCTGATGGGTGTCTAATTTGCAAAGACTTTATCATCATACTTTCATTGATTCCGTTTCTAGGTTTTCTTAGCCAATATCTTACAAACCATTTCTTTTCTCTAGCAGACATTTGATTTAGATGTTCAGATATTACATTGAATGTATTGCCTTGCATTGAAGAACAATCCATTATCAATAGATTATAAAATATATCAAGTGATATATTAGAATCTGTTTCATTCCCTACATCTAACTCATTTATGCCTTCACCAATATCTCCCCACATATCAACTGCTGACTGTACTTCGCTTTCAAACAAAGCCATACTGTTTGCTATCCATTTAATTGCTCTCTTTTCACCAATATTATTTTCTGGTAAATCAAGAGATAATATAGCAACTGCAACTGCAGGGTTTTCAAAAGAAGATAAACCTGCAGCGATTGCATCTTTAGTTTGTGTAGGAGTTTGAAACTCTATTGTTTCACATAATCTTGAAAATGCTGCTAAGGTCATATAGAATTACCGTCCTCTTTAATCTGCAAATCAACATATGATGCATTCACAACATCTGTTGTTATAACCATGCTATCTTTCATACTAGCATTATTAACTATTTGATTTAAGAAACCATCAATTTTAAGTTCTATTAATTGTTGGATTCTATCTACTGAACCGTCTCTTATGTGTGTTCTTTCTGGTATCTTTTCTCTTAATTTTAATTCAATCATTCTCTTGCTTATCATTATTATTCACCGCTTTATCAATTGCTCTCAATAGATGTTTAGCCTCATCCATATTTACCCTACATCCTTTTTGTGTAGGATTACCATTTTTATACCATCTAATATCTAGTATATTTAAATTCCAATAAACTCCTGTTCTGATGACTAATTCATCAGATGCATTTCTAGGAATCCTTGCTATTACTCTTTCTTCATTCATATTTTAACTCCTTAATAAATTCATTTAAAGTAGCCTTAGTATAGAAATACATAGGCGATTGCATTTCGTCTAATCTATTTGCTATCCAAACTGCCCCACCTAAACTACTAACTTGAACTATTTCAAATTGTCCTGCTTCGTTTTCAACGATTTGAATCGTTTCAACTTCTGGGACTAAACCACTAAATCTTGTTAATTCGCTTGCAATAATTTTCATGTTTTCAGATACATATTGTATTATGTGTCCTCTTTGAATAGGAACTTTAGCATCTACAGTTATACTTAATTTTCCATTAAAATTACAAACGGTGCATCCCCCACCCCTTTCACCATTTTTAGAACAAATGGGACAAACCACTTCTGCTGGTAAAGGGGCAGGGAACTTAACAGTAATAGCAGTATTACTCATTCTTACATTCCTTACCTGTTGTTAATTTATATTCAATTTGATAATCAATTGTAATATCATAATCAAATTTCGGTAATTCAAACCAAACCAATCCTATGTTCGGTGCATCTCCGTTTCTAAAATATATCTTATCAACAACATCATAAGTTATACTTACATTGTGTTCTGTTTCAACTAGTGTAGTATTATTACTCAACTCATAAGTATACACTTGAATGGTTTGAGAAATGCTATCATTATTATACTGATACAAATCACCTTGCATATCAACAAAGGTAATATTGTTAAATATAACTGAGTTATTATCTACTATAAAACTCAAATGGGTAGCAGTATATGTTACTGAAACTACTTCCATCCATTTAGATGTATTGCCAAAGGATATGGTATTCCCTGTTTCATTTGTTAATACAACAACTGAACCTGATTCAGTCATACTTTCAACAGTTTCACATTCACCAAACCATTCTTCTGGTGCAGGTATAGCATCAGTACAACCTGCTAACATACTACTTACTATCAATAATACAAATATCTTTTTCATAATTCTTCCTCATGTTGTTTTTCTACAGTAATTCTTTCTATTCTATTGTGGCCTTCATAATCAAAGCCCAAATAATATACTGCCCTTTGATTATCACCTAAAACTGTTGCTTTTAACATATGTCTTTGATACATAAATATTGTATTCATGTCCGTTCCACTGAAATAAGCAGCACCAAAGGGATGGGTATGTATCCATTCTTTTACAGGAAACTTCATCCCAATAGTCTGTTCATCTTGGCCTCCAAAGGTTACAAGACCTCCATTCCCCACGCTAATAAAAAGTTTATTGTCAGAATCAATCACAACTTGAACTTCACGGGGTATATCAAAGGCATTCAAACTCATATTCCATATAACATCGTAAAAATGTAAAACATGGTCATTCCAATATGAAGCACTTATTTGTTCCTTCCAGTCAGGAATCTTTTCTTCAAAGGATTCACCTCTCGCATCAATCAAATAGTCCATATTCCGGTCTCCAAACCATAGGCTGCTATACCAATACCTACCAATACAAACAATAAGGTTCGTGCCTTGAAGGTTTGCCTTTTCTTTTTCTCTAGTTTTTCTATCTTTTCAGCAACTTCTTCAATCCTTTCATCAAGTTCTTCTGATAGTTCTTCAACAACTACTTCATAGTCATTAAAATCGCCAAATGGTGCTTTATACATATAACGCCACTTTGCTTTAACAGAACGTACTGTTCTGTCTTCATATCCTGCTTCAATTAATGAAGCAGATGTTTCTTCTACTGATAAGCCGTTCTTTGCGGCATGTATCATTATTTCTTCTTGTTCTTCTGTCCAACTCATAGTTTCTCACCTATATATTTATTATAAATTTATCACCAACATCATCACCATTAAACCAACGGTGAATCCATTGCGCCCCATATCCTGCAATAGCAACATGAGTAAAATGTAAGTCCTTTGTATTTAGACTTGTATTAAACCCATCACCTTGACAGGAAAATGAACCTTCTGGCCCATTCAAAAATGTTTCACTAAATTTTTCATCTGTTAAATAACTAATTAACGCTCCATTTCTACCTTGTGCTCTTAAATCTAACCACTTAATTTTAGCATTATCTCCAAAACCTTGTGAATATAGCAATTTTCTTACTGCTAAATTATCAGCACAACATATTACTAAATCGTAGCCTTGAAGTTGTTTTGCAGTAAGCACTTGATATTTACTCATTTGAGAATCAATCAAACCTACATCAAAATCATGCTTTGTTGATTGTAGTAATTTTTTCATTCCTGTAATTTTTAAATCATCTATATCTCTTTGCTTATAATTTTGATATAGTAAATTTTTTACTTCAACAGTATCATTGTCTGCTATGTGTATATCATAACACCATGATTTGTGGAGAAGTGGAACAAGATAACTACCTATTCCTCCTACTCCGATTACTAGTATTTTTCTTTTTTCTTTTTTATTATATTCAATTTTCATTTTATCTTATCCTTATTCCTAATATAAAATCATCAACAGTCATATTTTTCAAATCATCTAATTCACAATTGACTATTGGTAATAATCTTTTATATGCGTTTCTTAATGATGTTCTTGATATAGAACAGGCATCGCATACGTCTCCTTGTTTTACTTCATCTTTTCTTCTCATTAAATGCAACAACCACACAGTTGCAGCAAAATAAGTTCTTGTCATTCCTATTTGAGCATTTTCTAATACTCTTTCTGTAAATTCAGATAGCCTTCTTAAATCATAATAAAAATCAGCATCTGTTCCTAATTTTGCCGTTGTTTTATCAACCCATGACTGAGTATTGAATGCATGTAATTTGTGTGATTTCTTTAATACTCTAGCATACTTCCTAGCATTCTTAGAAATAATAGAAGGTTTAACATGATGTTTTTCTCCTATCTCATTTGCAGTAACAGGTATTTCTAATTCTCGTAATGTTAGAAATACAATTGCACAGGCTCTTTCAATCAATGAATTTCCTCTCATCTCAGAAGCCCTATACAGTCTGGTATAGTAATGTTTTACTAATCTTCTAACATCATCTAAATCAACACCATGAGAATGATAAGACAAAACCATATAGCATTCTCTAAGTCCTGTTCTCAATGCTCTATCTTTATTATTTCTTTTTCCGAACATCTTATCTGTTCTAGCAAGTCTATTAGAACTTTTACCTTTTACTTCGTAGGCGTTTATCATACCGCCTAATCCTGATTTACTAGGCAGACTAGATTTTAACTCCCCACTAATAGCAGGTCTATCTTCAAATATCTTTGTTACTCTAATGAATCCACATTCGGTGCAATATTCTTCACCCAATGCTTCATCATAAGAGAAACTTGTTGATGAATTACATTCTTTACATTTCATAATATCTTCTCCCAATCTTCATTTTCACCATCAATGGCATCCCAATCAATTGTTATTTTTGATTGCTTTTCTCCATTCAATACCCATTTAGGTAAGTATTTATCTATAGTATATACTAAAGTAACTGTTACATTATCGTTTAACAATGCTAATGCTCTTGAAGCATATTGGTCTCCTAAACTAGAATTCCTATGCATATTATCAATACAAATAGGGCCTCTTAAGAAACCACCTAAACTTGGAATTGAAATCCCTCCAGAACTTCTTGTTCTTCTGTTATTATCTGAGGATTCTAATTGTTCCATCTCATGTAGAGAATTATGAACAAAGGCATATACCTTTACTTTTTGAGTATCAGTATGCCTATGACCATGATTAATTATTATCCAATCAGAAATCTTACCTCTAACTAACATTATTTTATATTCAACGTCATTTCTTTTTCTTTTAAGGATTTTAATCCTATCTGGATATCTGACTTCTAGGCTATTCATTAATTCAACTGCCCTTGATTCAACGATATCTTGTGTTCTATTTTGTTTAAGAAACTCCATCATTAGTTTTGCTTGAGAATCAGAAGGTGCTTCTCCCATTAACATAGTCCATAGTTTAGTGGGTGAAACTAATCTCCATCTCTTTGAACGGCTTTGATTGTGATAGTAATGATTAACCATAATATCTAAATCATCAATATCAATGTTAGCCCAGATACCATCTGATATTTCTAATGCAGCCTCCGTACTTGAAATTAATTGAGTGTTTAATCTGCATTCTATTTTCTTTCTATTTTCCACATCGAAATAATGATATGGTGTTCTATTCTCTAATACATATGCAACATTTTCTGGTAATGATATCAACTTCATAATATATTCTAATAACTTTACTGGGTCTTTTTCAAAGCAAGACCTATAAATAAATCTAGATAATGCTTGAAGCAGGTTTTCTTTTTTTGTTCTTTGCCCCATAAATGTATAATGGGTTTCCCCTTTCTCCATAATCAAAGCCATCTTTTTATCTAAAGTAGTTAATGCTATTTTCCATTGTTTTGGTGCAGCATAATAATCCCTACCTCCCCATTTAAAGAAAGACCTTAATTCTCTTTTCATTACATTAATTACAGGGTCTCCTTTCATGTGTTTTTCCCCATGTGTAGTTATTCTAAGCACATTGGGTGTTCCTCCTGCCTTAGTTCTATCTGGGCTATACTTGTATAATCTACCTATTTCATAAGAAGAATAAAGCATAAATTTAGTAGAATAAGATTTCTTAGAATCATCTGGCGAGGAAATTACAAAATTTATCAAATATGTATTTCCATAACTATCAAACATAATCAGTCCTCTTTCAATAATCTCTTAGGCACAAAGAATTTTTCTTTGTCTAATTTTTCTATATATTCTTGGTTACACCCAATCATAAAGCCATAAACTATGACTACATCTTTTGGTAATCTTTCAAATTCATTCCATGAATAATGAACATCTTCAATGACAGGTCTTTTCAATCCGTTACCATGTAATCGCTTGAACCCATCACCTCTTGTTCTTCTCATGTCTTTATCCTTTTTAAATTGTTTAATTGCCTTAACTAATTGTTTCTTATGGTATTTATCATAAAATATTTCTTCTTTACTCTTTTCCTTTTCCATCAAAATTCACCTTTACAAATTCAGTATTTTTAACTACATATCCATTTGGTAGTACAAGTTTATCTTTACTTCCTATCGGGGTAACAGTAATGAATTCCATCTCTAATCTTTTCTTCTTATAATTATATTTGTAAATCCAAAACAATTTGTGTCCTTCCCAATGGGTAAAGTAATATTTCTTTTTCTTTGAAACCTTTTCAATTTCTTTTGCTGCTTTTATTATGTCATCTGTTGTTTTTCCTGGGACTCTTCTTTCAAGTCTTTCAGAAAAATGTGGCGTAACTATAGCCCAAAAGAAATGGAAACCATCTTCTTTTACTACTTTGACATGTTCTGCTTCAAAAGGATTGAAGTCCTTTCCACAGTTTTTACATACCATATTTCCTTTCGCTGTTAATTTAAAATCTCTGCAACCGCAGGTACAATCAATAAATCTCATTTTTATTCTCCTTTATATATTGTGCTAATTCTTTATACTCATTTAGCAATGAGTTAAATTCGGATTGGTTTTCTACAAATCCTACTGCCCTAAATACCTTATATACATACCTATAATATGTAAGAGGAAAAAGGCTACCGCTAATAGTATCCTCAGTTGCTTTACGGAATGCGACCTTTAATTCAGCCGCATCCCGATAGGCATACTTTTCTGTTACACTTGTGAGTAAAGCGGGCAATGTGTGCTTTACTTCACTAATCCTATCAATTAAGATAGGAGCAACTAATTTATAGTCTTCTATATCTTCTATTTTAAATTTCACAAACACCACCAGCACACGCAGGGTCTTGTCCAAAATTACTATCATCATCATATTCAACAATCTGCGTTAAATCAACTAAAGTCAATGCTTTCATCATTTCATTATATTTTTCTCTAGAACATGTTTCAAAGGGTGCTTGAGTATACACACTTTCATCATTAGGGAAACATGATAATCCATTATAGAAATATCTGTTTAACCACATCCATTCACCTACTTCATCCCATTGGTCTTTTTCAATGAAAACAGTAGCAGAAACATTATGGGTATTTTGTCCATTAGTATGTCCAGGTTTTACCCATCTTAATGTAGTATTCTTTACTCTTTCTAAGAACATAAAGGTATCTTCATCTCTCTTAGTTAGTCCACCCTTTGGTGCTTTTTGAGGTATCTCAATTATTCTACCATCAGGATTGTGTTCATCATCAACAATCAATTCAGGATGGTTCATTGATAGATAAGAACAAATTGCTTCATCTCTACCTACTCTAATTCTTCTAATATAATGCCTATCAAACCAAGCATGAATACCTGATGAAGAACCACATACCATTGATGCAGTTCCACTTGGTTTAACACAACTTAATCTTGCTGCAGGATTTATTCCTAAATGATTGGCCCATTCTTGATTAATTTGTTTTGCTTTGTAAACTGTTCCTGTTAAATCTAAATTATATACACGATTTGAAGCCAAGCCTGTTAAAGACACTCCTAATAGTGCATCTTTTTCTGTTGTTTCTCTCCAAATATCTCTTAAATAATGGAAATCAGTGTATGAAGCCTGTAAAGTTCCTAAAATTGTTGCGGCCTCAACTCTCGCATCTAAATCTTCTTGATTTTCTATAGTAGAACTGTTGATTTCTGTCAGGTTACAGAACTGATATGGCCGTAATCCAATCTCGCAGCAGGGATTTGTTCCCCAATCTTTATCGTTAGTTAAATAAATTCCTGGTTCTCCTGCACCACTTGTCTTAATTCTGTTCCAAATTCCGTCAAAAAATTTCTTATCTACACGATGTCTCAAAATAACGGCAGAATTATTTGCTCGGAAGCGTTGTGCATCAGTTTGAATCCATCCTTTCCCTGCTTTACAATTTAACATATAATCATCATCAGCACTAAATAAAGATATTAATGCAGCCCTTCGGTTTCCACCTGCTGTTACTGCATCTGCTAAATGACACATTATATCGTGGCATTCTAAGGTTGTTAGTTTAGAACCATTTTCCTTTTGTCTTAGTATACTTTCTATTTTAACTATACAAAGTCTTAATGGAGCAGGGCCTGGTGCTTTACCACCTCTTGTCTTTAATCTTGTTCCTTTGGGTCTAATATCATCATAAATAAATCTAGGTCTTTGGGTTAAATCACCTGTATAAGACCTAAATAATTCTTTAATTGCATCTGCCCAACCTACAATAGAATCTTGAACTAATATCTTTCTTGTTCTATCACTATTTGGTTGTCTAATTTCTGGTAAGTTTCTAACATGATGCCTTTGCACCGAATATCCTAAACCTGTCCCATTCATTAATAAAAACATTGCTTCATGGAAACACTCAACAGAATCAACTGGCATATATGCACAATTGTAAATACTGTTAGGAGATACTTCTATTGGTTTACCTGCATATTGCATTGACCTCATAGAAGGTAAAACCTTGAACGGTCTAACAAAGTTATCATAAACATCAACTACTTTATTATATTGTTCTGATGATTCATTGAAACCTATGTCTTGTAGTTTCTTTAAATGCATGTTCATGTTTCTGTTGACTACTTCATCCCATGTTTCTTTTCTCTGTTCTGCTTCTATCCACTTTGAATATTTCATGTATACTGTTATATCACTTAAAATCTTGCTCGCTAATTCCATCTTAACACCTTATTGTTTTTCTATATGGCATTTCTGCTAAATTGGTAAATGCCCCTACCCATTTTTTCCCATCGTTGTTGTGCTTTAAAATAGCCCATTGTTTTTCTACACTAATTTTCCATGTAGGAAAAGATTCAATGGCCTTTTCTAAACCTATTTCTTGAACTATTTCGTCAAAATCATAATATTTTGTTCCGTTTAGTTCTATGATGGATTCACCATCACATATTATTGTCGCCTTGCTACTATATCCCAATACATGACCGATAGGATAAAAGTCAGCCCGTATAATTGCAAGACCTTGATATACCTGATAATTAGGTTTAACTTCCCAACCGAATATTTTCATTATTTCTGGAAAAGTCTGTTCTTTAATAAAATTGATATTGTCCTCTATCATAATAATCCCTCTTTGAGAGACAGGGGGTAAAGAGGGTTATACCCCCTGCCTCATCTAATATACAATTATTGACTTCCGCCAACAATAGCAGGTATAAGTTCAACTGCATCTACAGTATCCCAATTTACCTCAGTAATGGTTTCCCTTGAAGTAAGTTCACCATCTATAATAACCCAATGTGTTGGGTGGTCGTTAATTTGTTCAATAACTTCCGTCATTGTTACGGACATTTCAGTATGTCCTGTTTCATTAATAATCGTTAATAACATCTCATTCTCTCCGGTAATTTCCTATTTGCTAGCCGCCTTATCAACCTTGCGATTGCTGAGAATCAATCAATCTGGCGGTTAGTAGATTGATTGTCTTTTCATATTGAGTAACTAAACCTTGCAAACCAGAATTAGCAGCAAGAAGTTCTTGATACGCACTACTAATCTGTAGTAACTGCTTATTTTGTGTTTCAATTGCTTCTTCTAATTCCTCTATCTTTAAGGCATCTTTACTCTTTTTTCCTGTTTTCTTCTTTTCTGTCATATTCACCACTTATTCCTAAGTCTAGTTATTTCTTTACCTGCTTGGCTTTTAGTCAATTCGTCTAAATCTCCCTCGTAACCTAGACGTTGCAAGTAATCTTTTTGTTTTTGTGTAGCCATTGGTGGTTTACCACCTTTATCAAGAATATCCCATAGTTTGGCTACTTGCTTTTCGGATAATTCTCTATCTTTAATCATTCTAAATCTAATATCTTTTAAGAAAGATACAGACCAATCATCAAATCCCATTTCTTCTGGGATAAAAGGAGGCACACCATAATAGTTGCAAGCCTCAATGAATTTAGGTTCATCTGATTGTTCTTTTAGTTTTTCAACCAATGTTTCTCTTTTCTTAATAGAATCAGCAATTCTTTGTTTCTGTTGTTTGTCATAATTTTCTAGAGTTTCTAGTCTTCTCTTGACAAACTTATCTTCTTCTGCTATGATTCTTTTAGCATTTCCTAAATTAAAGTAAAACATCATAACATCTTGATGTAATTGTTGATTTGGATAACCTCTAGTTTGCGCTTGTGATTTTGGGTTATCTGGATGATTCCATCTCCATACAATTGAAGCCATTTTATAGTCAGCCTCCCCAAATTTACCTGATGGTCTTTTCCTAATAAACGTTTTATCTCTATTCATTCTCAATTTGGAATCATAGTATTTACCTTTTGTTCTCACATTGACTCTCAAATCAAAATCTTTTATTTCATCAAACATTCTTTGGAATTCTGTTCCATGTAATTCCCACCAAGCATTAGACTTCATTTCTTTCATCCTAATATTAATCCATTCTTCAATTTTCTCATCAGTTATCTGTTCGTCTGATAATCCTGATTGTTTTAATGCTCTTATAATCAGATACGAATTGATGTGGTCTGAACCAACACATTCTCTTACACCATTTTCAGTATTTAATATCTCAAAATGATAAATTATGTCATGACCACATAAACATTTATTTGGGTGTTTTGAAACCCAAGAAGGCATTTGTTCTCCAGATGTAGACCACCAACATTTACCAGTTGCTATCCATTCTTCTCTCGCTTCATCATAGTTATCTGCTACAGACAATTCTACCATGTTAGCCATGAGAACTCTATCCCATCTACCATTACCTAATCTTCTTTTCATCTCATTACAACCCATCTACAACAAACGTCTTTCTCGCCTGTTTCAATTCTAAGAGCAAGACTTTTACCGCATACTCTACAATTGTTCATATTAATCATCCTTCATGCTGTGTAATGTAAGATGGTAGATTGCATCTTTAATGTAATCTTGTCCATCTGTCATATCGTAAAGGCTCTTTAATACATTAGCCATTTCGATATCTATCTTTCCTTTCTCTATACAGGTTTCTATTAATTTCCATTCTTTTTCTTCCATTTTTTATTCCTCTTTTCTTTATATGCTTTCTTTCTTCTAAAATATTCTTCCCATTTCATTTATTTCGCTTCCTACAATGTGGGCATGACCTTGCTCTCTGGGCTAAACCATATCCGCATTTACTACAATGAATTCTAGCCATTTAGTTCGCCTACCCAACTTAAGAAATTGTCTACATCAGTGCTATTTACTGTAAAAACAGTTCCGCAACACATAAACACGTCTATTTGTTTTACATGCATGTCTGTGTAATGCTTTTCTGTTATTGTATAACCGTTAATGCTTTCTCTCTTCATACATGTATAACCATTGTTTGTTAAAAACTTTATATCTTCAGTCATTCTTCTTCAACTCCTAATATTTTTATTCTTCTTTCTTTCCATTCTTCTATATCACCATCAAGGTGTTCTTTATATGCTACATTATTTTTAATTCTTCTGAATTGATTTCGTGTGCATCCATATCTTCTCATATAATAATTATCTTCACTCATTTTTATTCCTCTTCTAATTCATTTATTTTTTTTCTTATTTTATCTCTTTCGTTTACTAGCCATCGAACTGATGTTCCTTCGATGTGTCTTCTTCCTACTATCATTAGTGCAAGGTTCATGCCTTCCTCCTTACCTAATAAGTATTCCATAGTTTCTTCTAATTTATAACTTTCTATTTTCATTCTTCTTCGCTCCTACATTCGTTACACAAACCTAGAAATAATCTAAAGGTATGGTTCTTACAACCTGGCGTTTCGCAAATTCTTGCAATTCTACCAGACATATTTATTCCATCTTTTCATACATTCTTTGTTCAGATAGATGTGCTGATAACAATTCATCTATTTTATCATAAAGTGCTTCAGCAGTTCCGCCTATTGTTTTTCTATGTAATGCTAACCAAATAGCAAAGTTTTGGTTAATTATTACTGTAACATTATCTAGTGAATCTGGCTTAAAAATGATAGGAGGCATTTCTTCATCTCTTATCATTTTAAACTCAACAAACTTTTTATCTTCTCTTTGTTCTTGCATATCAGACACTTCCCATATCATCTTTTGCAGTATTGGTTTCTTTATTCTTTTGCAGTTCTTCTAATGATTCTTGTTGTTCAATTCTTTCCTTTTGGTCTTTTAAATCAAGACCCAACATCTTCATTCTAAGTTTGGCACTATCCATAGTCATTTGCTCAGTGAGTAAATAGTCCTTTGGAATGTTTTTATAGACGATTCTATCTATTAGTTTATTTGCAATAGATGTAACTTTGCCGTCTTTTTCTAATATAGTAATAAATTCTACAGCATCAGGGAAATTCAAATATACCCTTTGACCTTCAATATTACATTCTTTATACTTACCATCTTCATTATCTTGTGCATTGTAAAATACACTCATCATTATTTTATTTTCTTTTTTCCAACTTTTCATAGTCTTACTTCCTTTCCATTTCGCTTATCTTATTAAGCCTTTCTAAGAATTCCAAACCAATTGTCATAGGCTTCTAATTCTTTATTAATAGCACAATCACACCTTATCATTTCAAAGTCTGCAATGGCTATTTGTTTCATTATTATTCCATTAATACATTTATTTTCACAATTCATATTATCACCTGTAAAAGATTTAATTGGTGGCGGGGGTGAGATTTGAACTCACGAAGCACTACGCACAGAATCTTAAGTCCTGCTCCTTTGACCAGACTCGGATACCCCGCCGTTAATTAAATCAGTTTCTACGCATATGTAGTAAGAACAAAACTAGATAACCAATTAAGTCCTTAATTACGTCTTCATCTGATTCTAAAGAATCATCACCTTGTAAAAGCCTGTTGATTTTATCATCAATTCTAACCTTTACTTGTTCATCAATACTAGCCTTAGAAAAGATTCTAATAGGCTCTAACACAGAATCGCCGTATTGCTCATTCTTATTAATAAGCAAAACTCTCAACTCATTCATCACTTCTGTTATTTCTGTTTGTGTTTGCGTTAAAGTCTTTTCACTTTTCTTTGCTATTAAATATGGGTTTTCATTCATATCAACATTTCTTTGTTGCATAGGTTTCCCATACTTATGTTTTGTTTCTTCGTTTATTTTTTCTTCAGTCATATTTACACCTTATTTTTGCTTTTTATTGTTTCCAACATTATTCCACATGGAGGAAAAATAGAATGATTCACTTAATGCACCTAACAGATACAAAATGAGCGAGTTATTCATTTTTCCATTTTTCTCATTTTTCCACCCCCTGCTCAGGGGATGGATGGATGGATGGATGGATGGAGAGAGAGAGGGGGTGTAATAATATAGAATATTGTAATAATAATAAAATATACTAATTATCTTACCTAACTCCCTCATTCTGCCCCACTCCATTTTTCCAATCATTGGAAAGATGTGGAAAGATGCCTATATCATATCATATAGGATATACCATAGGCATATGTGTATGGTATATATCATATAATATAGATATAAGACCTTAATATTGCATTGATTAAAATGCATCCTTATATGGATTAGATATTTTACGCCAACTAAATGGTGTGCATTAAATACACAATTAGAATTACTTGCGTAAATAAGTAATAATCCGAGAATAATATCAAGGCAAACTATCCTGCGTCTGCACCATATATAAAGGACGGCAGACCCCTCGATGCCCCTACCTATAAATAGATTAATGCTCGTACCATATGGTTTTAATCTACTTTGTTAGATAAA
>MDTA01047176.1_pt1 | contig 22526 bp, 24 predicted proteins | sample 811151 | NCBI WGS metagenome assembly MDTA01 (sample SAMN05326648, study PRJNA326480) | marine metagenome | isolation source: seawater | place: Indian Ocean: South | collected 2010
CACCAAATATAGCGCCAGTGTGGGAACCACTGTTGTTTTTTAGGTGTGGTAGTGCATAAAATGCTCTATATAGATAAGAAGATCCATCGATAATAACGAAAATTTCTTTTTTTTTATTGCTCAAAATAGTTTACCCTATAGAATGTAAAGCCAAACAAAATCATAATAATAAAAATCTTATAATGTCAGTATATACAAAAATAACTAAAGATGCTTTATCAGATCATCTTGAAAATTATTCAATAGGTCAATTAGTTGACCTTGAAGGAATATCTGATGGAATTGAAAACACAAATTATCTTTTAACAACCACAAGAAATAAGTATATTTTTACCATATTTGAGAATATTAATAATAACATTGCTGAAAAATATCTAAACTTCATGAATCACTTGCATGGGCAGAAATTCAAATGTGCACTTGTTGAAAGTACCAATACTAATCAACTATGTATCAGTATCTCAAATAAACCGTCAGCAATAATACAAAAGTTAGACGGGAAATCAATATCTGAGACAAATGAGTCACACTGTGAGTCAGTTGGAGAATTATTATCTGAATTTCATCAAAAAAGCTCCAATTTTAAACCCATGTTAATCAATCCAAGAGATTTGACTTGGAAAATAGAAACAATAAAAAAATTAAATGGCTTAATTTCAAAAAGACAAACCGAAATTATCAATGAATCCCTTAAGCTTGACAGACTACTTTCAGAGAAAGAATTACCTATAGGAAAAATTCATGCAGATTTGTTCAGAGATAATGTGCTTTTTAATAATAATATTATTTCAGGTATGATTGATTTTTATTATTCATGTGATGACATTCTTCTATACGATATAGCGGTAGCTGTAAATGATTGGTGCACTACTAGCGATGGTTCCATTAATAAAAGAAAATTGGAAAAACTATTTATAGGGTATGAAAAAAATAGGAAAATCGAGGATAAGGAGAGAGAATGCTTTCCATTCGCTCTTGCATCAGCAGGTTTAAGATTTTATCTATCCAGATTGCATGACCTTAATTTTCCAAAAATCGGAGAAATGACGCATATTAAAGACCCAAGTTTTTTCGAAAATATTCTATTAAAGAATTTAAACTCTATGGATATATTAAACAGATTATGAAATTTTTCGCATCGAAAATAAATAACCTCATTGATAAAATATTTGTGCTATTAACCGCTATGCTCCTTACCATGATTAGTGTATTGATTATTATAATACTAGGAAGATTTTTATTCGCATGGGGAAATATAGCAATTCAAGAGTTTGTTATGTACCTTCATGCCTCCATATTTATGCTAGGTATATGTTATGTTTGTAAAGAAAAATCACATGTATCAATAGATATATTCTCTCGTAATTATAGTGAATCTACTAAAATTAAAATTGATTTATTGTTTGATTTTTTTTTCTTAATCCCATTTTCAATTTTTATAATTTATATAAGTTTTGACATGGTTGCATCATCGTGGAATATTCTTGAGGGGTCCGGTGAAGCGGGGGGGTTGGATTATGTTTATCTACTTAAAACTTTAATACCAATAACAGGTTTATTAATTTTATTATCGTGCATCTCGAATATAATAGATAATTTTGTCAGACTTAAGTTATGACAGAACACTCTCTCCTTATTTTATTTATTCTCTCTACTTTCAGTTTCCTTTTAAGTGGTTATCCAGTTGGCTTTGTTTTAGCAGGGACATCGCTAATATTCTCATTCATAGCCATGATGATGGGGGTATTTGATATTTCTTTCCTTATGGCTTTTCCTAATAGACTATTTGGCATAATGACTAATCAAAACCTCCTTGCAGTGCCGCTATTTATTCTCATGGGTATGATTTTAGAAAAAACAAACATAGCTGAGAATCTACTAAAAGCAATGAATCAAATTTATAACAATACTAGCGGTGGTTATGCTATCTCCGTTGTTTTAGTAGGTGCTTTAATGGGTGCTAGTACAGGGATAGTTGGTGCAAGTGTAGTTACACTGAGTTTATTGTCGCTTCCAGTGATGATTAAGAATAATTACCCTAAACATCTAACTTGTGGAGTAATTTGTGCCTCAGGAACTTTAGGTCAAATAATTCCTCCTTCTCTAGTTTTAATTCTACTAGCAGACGTTTTATCATCCGCATATCAACAAGCTCAATTAAATATGGGAATATTTTCACCTGAAACAGTTACAATTGCTGAATTGTTTGCTGGAGCAGTAATACCAGGGATTGTACTACCAATCTTGTACGTAATCTATATAAAGATTTTCCATAAAAATTTAAAAGTTGCATCTAGTACAGAAGATAAATTGAATCTAACAAAAAGCTTTCTTCCACCAATATTATTAATTTTTTTAGTTTTAGGTTCTATAATTCTCGGAATTGCAACTCCATCGGAAGCTGCATCTCTTGGGGTATTTGGAGCGTTATTAATCTCACTTATACAAAAGCAACTTAATGTTAATATTCTGAATAACTGTTCTAAAGAGACTATCAAATTAACAAGCATGATATTCTTGATATTGATTGGTGCAACCCTGTTCTCGCTAGTTTTTAGAGGATTAAATGGGGAAGAAGCTATTCAGTCTATATTCTTAGATGACTCAGTAGATAAATTTTATACCTTACTCATTGTTTTACTTTTAATGTTCTTACTAGGTTTTATTTTAGATTTTATAGAAATAATTTTCATTGTTATACCAATATTTGGGCCAATTCTATTTACTCTAGGATTTGATCCGGTCTGGATAGGCATACTCATAGGAATGATACTTCAGACATCATTTTTAACTCCTCCTTTTGGATTTTCAATATTCTACCTAAGAGGAGTTGCGCCAGATGATATAGATACTAGAGACATATACAAAGGTGTATTGCCTTTTGTATTTATACAATTGTTCGTTGTTGTACTAATACTTTTGATTCCAAATCTTGCAACTTTACTCCCAAGTATTATTCTCAGCTGATTTACCTAGTTTTTAAATAAGATAAGTTAGATATTTTAGTCCAAGGAGAGATTTTATTTTTAAAGTTCACATATGAATTATAGATTTCCATTGAAATATCATCTTGTAAAGATAGCTCTTTCAAGACAGTATTGGATGTATCCCTTAAAACGTCTAGTACTTCTGCTGGAAATTCTTTAATTTCAATATTATTGTTTTTAAGGAATTCTAAAGCTAACATATTTTTCATACTGTAGTCAGATAACATATCAATATTTATCGCTTTGCATGCAGTATCAATGATTATTTTTAAATCTTGTGGGAGTTGATTGTAACTATCTTTATTAATTATACATTCAATGCTTGGGCCGGGCTCATGCCATCCTGGATAATAATAAAATTTTGCGACTTTATGAAGTCCAAACGCCCTATCATTATATGGCCCAACCCACTCAGTGGCATCTATAGCTCCAGTTTGAAGTGCAGTAAATATCTCTGCTCCGGCCAGTGTTATTGGGACTCCCCCAACTTTTGATAAAACCTCTCCCCCCAATCCAGGTATTCTCATTTTAAGACCTTTAAGATCATCAGTGCTATTGATTTCTTTGTTGAACCAACCACCCATCTGCACACCAGTGTTGCCAGCTGGGCGAGGAATAAGATTGAAGTTTTTGTAAAGTTTTTCCCACAGCTCTAACCCACCTCCATAATATAGCCATGAGTTCATCTCTTGAGATGTTAAACCAAACGGCACTGATGAAAAGAACTGACACGCGGGATTTTTCCCCTTCCAATAATAAGCACCTGAGTGTCCAATCTCTGCGCCGCCCTGAGAAACAAAATCAAATACCTCTAAAGGAGGGATCAACTCATTAGCGCCGTACACTTATATTTTGATACGCTTGTTTGACAACGTTGTAATAAGCTTAGCTAAATTCTCTGCGCCAACTCCAAGGCCGGGAAAGTTCTTTGGCCATGATGTAACCATTTTCCATTTATATTCAGTATCACTTGCATGAGATGTTGAAGCACCTAGAGAGAATGATCCTAGAAGTGCTGCGAGAGATTTTATAAAATTTCTTCTTTTCATTTATTATCAATTAAGAAATTCAAGTTGGGCATACGATAAAACCAACCATTTTTTTCCATAATTCTCAAAGTTAATTTGTAATTTAAGATCCTCATTTTTTCCAGTATAACTCAGTATAACTCCTTGCCCAAATTTCATGTGATTAACTCTTTGTCCCACTTTAATATATGGTACTGACTGATCTATAGAAAATGAATCTCTGAAAATATCTTGATCTATAAAATTGTTATGATTATTATCTAAATTATTATTCTTGTATGGATATGCTCTTTTAGATGAGTTTTTTATAGAATGTAACATCGAGTCTGGTATTTCATCAATGAATCTGGAAGGTATGAAAAAATTTGAAGAACCATGAATATATCTTGAATTAGCATGACTCAAGAAAAGTTTTTTCATAGCTCTAGTTATAGCAACATAGCAGAGCCTACGTTCCTCTTCCATGAATCCAGGTGTAATATTCCTATTTTCATTTGGAAAGACACCTTCCTCCAATCCAGTTAAAAAAACCACGGGAAATTCCAAGCCCTTTGACATGTGTATTGTCATCAACTGAATAGGATCCTCATTTATTTTAGACTGATACTCACCTGCCTCTAGTGATGCATTATCTAAGAAATCTTGTATTAGATTATCACTATCTGAATTATTGAGAGAAAATCTCTCAGCTGTTGATACCAACTCTTCTAAATTTTCTTGTTTACTCAAAGACTCATCAGTTTTCTTTGTCTCATAATAGTTATTTAGTCCAGATGAGTAAATAACATTAGATATAATGGTCTTTAAACTAACATCTCTTACGGTTTTCTGTATATCTCCAATGATTGATAAATAAGATTCAATAGAAGATGAAGCTCTTGTACCTAATCTGGAGATGAACTCAGAATCATTTACACATTCCCACATAGATTTTTTATTTTCTTTGGATTTTTCACGAATAATTTTCAGTGTTTTCTCACCAAGGCCTCTTGGAGGATTGTTGATTGTTCTTTCAAACGATGTATCATCACTCGTATTTACTGCCACTCTTAAATATGAAAGAACATCTTTAACCTCTGCTCTCTCAAAAAATCTGAAACCTCCGAAAATTTTATAAGGTATGGATTTTGAATTTAGCTCTTCTTCTATTCTCCGAGATAAGTAATTAGATCTATACAGAATTGCAATATTTGACCTCTTATAGCCCTCAGCTACCAACTCTCTGATTTTCTCTGTTATAAAACCACACTCATCATCTTCATTGTATGCCTCATAGACGTATACTGGGTCCCCTGATGCAGATTCAGACCACAAATTTTTGCCAAGTCTTCCTGTATTATTTTCAATTAGTTTGTTTGCTACAGATAAGATTGAATTTGTAGATCTATAATTCTGTTCTAATTTAAATATTTCGACATCAGAAAATTGATCAGTGAAATATTTTATATTTTTACTTCTAGCTCCCCTCCAACCATAAATAGCTTGATCATCATCACCGACCGCATAAAGTGAACCATGCGCTCCATTTATAAGTTTCAGTAATTCAAATTGCAGTGTATTTGTATCTTGAAATTCGTCAACCATTATATTTTTAAATCTTTTAGAGTAGTAATTCAGTATATTAAGATTACTCTTAAGCATTTCAAATGTTAGTAGAATCAAATCTGCAAAATCAACATTATTTGTCTGTCTGCAAGCAAGATCATAATCACGATAAATTTCTATGTATTTGGTATCATCATTCTCACAATTGTTATGCCTAATCCCTTTGTCCTTTTGGCTATTTATAAATGCTTGAAGATGTTTTGGGTCATATAAATTTTCATCTAAATTCTTTTGCTTAATAATTCTTTTAACCATTCTTAATTGGTCCTGAGAGTCCAAAATAGAAAAATAATCCTTTATCCCCGCTTCTTTCCAATGAATTTTCAAAATTCGTCTACAAATTCCATGGAATGTGCCAAACCAGAGTCCTTGAGATGTCGTTTGCAGTATATTCTCGAGTCTTTGTTTCATCTCATTAGATGCTTTGTTCGTAAAAGTAAGGGCTAAAATGTTACTAGGCTTGATATTAAAATCTCTAATTAAAACTGCGACTCTATGTATTAAAACTTTTGTCTTACCACTGCCTGCGCCCGCAAGAATTAATTTGTTGCCTAGAGAACAGTTAACTGCTTTGTATTGTTGTTCATTTAATTCTCCAGATAGATTCTCATTAGACATTGGATTTCCTTTTAGGTCTCATAGAAAATAATAAAATTAAAACAAACGTACTCATAACAAGATAAAATGGTTCAAATATATTCAATGTGTAAATGTAATAATTTACTACTGAGAGTAATACAACTAGTAAAACTAGAAAAGATTTATAATTTCTTACAGAATTTTCATGAAGTGCCATCTCAATATCCTTTAATTTGTCAATATTTTTATCTAGTGATAACTTATCGCTTGATACAAGCGTGTTTAATCTTTTCATAATTTGAGGTAAATCAGGCAAAATATCCAATAAATCGTATGAATTATTCTGTAATCTTCTTAAAATTGAAGACAGTCCTTTCTGCTTTCTCATCCATTTTTCTAGAATTGGTTTAGATGTTTTCCATAAATCTAAATCAGGAGAAAACTCTCTGCCCAAACCTTCTGTATAAAGAAGTGTTTTTTGCATAAGGACAAGCTGAGGTTGAACTTCTAATTTGAATCTCCTAGCAGTATCAAAGAGTCCCAAAATAATTTCACTCAACGATACATCCTTTATCGGCTTATCAAGCATTGATTCACAATTATCTCTAATTGCTGATTCTAAGAGAGAGACATTTGTATCTCTAGGAACCCACTCACACTCTACATGTAGTCTTGCAACTTTCTCATAATCACGATTAAAAAAAGCAACAAAATTCTCTGCTAAATATTTTTTATCAAATACACTAAGGGATCCCATTATTCCAAAGTCAACTAGTACAAACTGAACATGACCTTTGTATTTTTGGATGAAAATGTTGCCAGGATGCATATCAGCATGAAAAAAGTTATGCTCAAATACTTGAATAAAAAACAATTCGACAGCACTAGTTGCTAATTCGTTAAAATCAATACCTTCTGAAAGTAATTTTTGCCGATCATTTATAGGTGTAGCAAAAGTTCTCTCCATTACTAAAACATTTTTTGTGATGTATTTCCAAAATATTTCTGGTATGTATACTAATTTAGAATTTTGGAAATTCTCTCTAATTTTTTTTGCATTTAAAGATTCTTTCATAAGATTTGTCTCATCATAAACTAAAATCTCATAGTCATTGACTACCTCAATAAGATGCATTCTCTTGAACTCTTCCGATAGTGACGTCAAATATCTCGCAATAATTTTCATCAATCTAATATCTTTTTCTATATCTTTTTTGATATTAGGTCTCACAACCTTAACAATTACATCTGATCCATCTTTTAATTGAGCAGAATGAACTTGTGCTATGGAAGCAGATGCTAGTGGATTATCATCAAATTTAGAAAATACTTCTTTTATATTTTTTTGTAGCTCTTTTTCAATAATTTTTTTTGATTGATGACTAGGAAAAGGTTTAACACGGTCCTGTAGTTTTGCTAATTCCTCAGCAATTTCCTTAGAAAGTAAATCTTTTCTTGTTGAGATAACTTGACCTAATTTAACAAATATTGGGCCTAGTTCTTCGAACATAAGTCTTATTTTTTTTGGGCCATCTTTTACTGGTCTTGTTCTAAGCCAATTCCAAGGCAAAAGATAGAAATACTTTTTATTTTGGACAAATTCTGAATCGACAAGCATTTTATCAACATCATATTTAATAAAAAGACGAATTATTTGTACTATACGAAGAAAATTATTCATTATCATTTAATTTTTTCATTAATCTTTCTGTTCTACTTTTAACTTCATCAACTTCATCTAAGAATTTTTCAACTTCACTTTTGGATGGAAGGACTCTCAAGTCATGAATTAAGTAATCCCTCATATTTTTTTGCTTGTTTCCCATAAAATCAGATAATTTTGTTGTAATACTGGAAATAATAGACTCTATTTTAGCAAAATTTTCTCCCCCAATATAATTTGAAACTAATTCTCGCAATTCCGAAGATTTTGACAATATTTCATTAAACTTATTGGCAGTTTCGATATCACCAGAGATGTTAATTTTTGATGAGTAAGTATCTGCTCCTCTTGATAATAAAAAGAAAGTAAAGTTTATAGAAGATGAAGATATCTCTACATCAACGTCATCTAAACTATCCATAAGAATTATTTTTTGATTTTCAATTCTTATAAACACACACTGATCAATATCATAAATATTGAGTTTAATTTTTTTACCATCAATTTCTTCAAGAAAATTCTTTGGGATAGATGACATAAATTTCTCACTTGCGAAAAACTTATTAAAGTTTTTTATTATCTCTTCCATTATCATATTTTGTATCCTTTATGAAGGGTTACTATATCACCAGGTAACGTTTCATATGTTACATTTTCAAAATTTTCACTCTCCATTAGATGCACTAGTTCATCTGGTTTTATGTATGTTTTAATAGAATCTGATAGATATTTATAACTATCCTCGTCTCTTGCTATATATTTTCCTATTTTTGGGATAACAAAATCTGTATATTTTTCATATATTTTTCTAATTATTTCGTTAGATGGTGATTTAAAATCCATGATTACTATTTTGCCACCTGTTTTAAGAGAGTCATATATATTCTTCAATGCTGCTGATTGGTCTGTAAAATTTCTAAAACCGAATACGATTGTAGCCAATGTGAAATTATTAACCTCTTTAAATTTTTCAATTGGTTTTACAACAAAATTTACGTTTTCGATAATACCTGAGTCGATAAATCTGTCTTTTGCGATACTTAACATCTCTTTATTTGCATCTAAGCATGTTAGTTTTATGCCATCACAAGCTCTTGCAAAATTAATAGCTATGTCTCCGGTCCCTGATGCAATATCAAGAAGTATATCGTTCTGTCTTGGTTTAACTACCTGAAAAAACCTTTGTTTCCAAATCCTATGAGAACCAAGAGACATCAAATCATTCATTAAATCATAGTTAGTTGCGACAGAACTAAATACGTGTTGTATTTTTTGAGATTTTTCTTCACTATCTATAATCTCAAGGCCAAACTTGGATTTTTTATTCATTATCCCTTCTTCCTTTCCACGCGCAAAACATTGTCTTTTTTCTTTAAATTCTTGATTAACTTGTCGAGTGCTTTTATGCCTGGAATTGTAATGACAAAAATCATTATGTTATGACCTGTTTGCTTAGAGTCATCATAACGAACACTTACTATATCAGATTCGTACTGTGATATTTCAGAAGATATGGATGCCAATACACCTCTCTGATTTTCAACCTCTACTTTTATACACGCATTAAATTGCTCTTCAACATTCTCATCCCATGAGAGGTCTATTTTCTCATCTGTAGCTTTTTTATCCTTTCTTATACTTTTACAATCATGTTTATGTACAACTATACCTTTTTCCTGACTGATATGACCCAATATATTATCACCTGGAATAGGATAACAACACCTAGCAAAAGATAATACTAATCCTTCAGTACCTTTGATGCTAACTCCACTTGGATTTTTAGTTTTTGGTAAATTCTCACTTGGCGCAACTCTAATTGAAACCAATTTTGCGATTCTATTACCTAATCCTATCTCACAAAATAAATCCTCTATGTTCTGACATTTATACTCTTGAAGAACCATATTAAGTGTTTTCTTAGGTATTTCTTTGATATCGATATTAAAAGCTTTAAGCGAGTTTTTTAAAAGTCGCTCGCCAAGAACTATTGCATCCTTCTTTTTTATTAATTTAAGTGATGCTCTTATAGAATGTCTAGCTTTTTCAGTGACAGCAAAATTAAGCCAGCTTGGATCTGGTCTTATACTTTTTTTAGTGATAATTTCTACTCTCTGTCCACTCTTTAGAGTCGTATTTACAGATACAGTTTTATCATCAAGCTTTGCTGAATAGAAATTATTACCTACGTCGGTATGAATTGCATATGCATAATCTATAATCGTCGATTTCTTTGGCAGCTCAATAATTTTACCTTTGGGTGTGAAAACATAAACTTTACCTGGATGAAGATCAGCTTTTATACTTTTTAGATATTCTTGTGGATTACCCGAATCTTTTTGTATAGTGAGTAAATTAGTAATCCATTGTTGTTCTTGAGTGTAGTTTTTTATAAGGGGTCTATCTTTAGATTTATAAAACCAATGCGATGCTATACCTGTCTGAGCCATGATATCCATCTCTTTTGTTCTTACCTGTATTTCAATTGGAAGCCCATGTGGACCAAGTATTGAGGTATGTAAAGATTGGTAACCATTAGATTTAGGTATCGCAATATAATCTTTAAAACGACCAGGAATAGGAGTATATGAGTTATGGACGATTCCTAATGACCTATAACAACTATCTACATCAGGGCAGATAATACGTACTCCAAATACATCATGTATATCTGTAAAACTCAGTTCTTTTTGTTTCATTTTTTTATAAATACCATATAGATGCTTTTCACGGGCGACAACTTCTGTTTTTATTTCCTCATTGTCAAGTTTTTTCAAAATCACTTTTCTAATTTTCTCCATTAACTCGTTACGATTACCCCTAGATTTAATTAATGCATTTTTTAAAATTCTATATCTCAGAGGATACATAGCCTTAAATGACAAATTTTCAAGTTCTTTATTAAGTGAGTGAATGCCAAGTCTAAGAGCAATAGGCGCAAAAATGTCTAATGTCTCTTTAGCTTTTCTTCTTCTTTTATCTGGCTCTAATGCAGAAATAGTATCAAGGTTGTTTTTTCTATCGGCTAGCTTGATGAGTATGACTCGAATATCCTGACTCATTGCAAGTAACATTTTACGTAAATTTGCTGCGTCTGCCTCAAGGTTAGTTGTAAAATTTATTTTATCTAATTTGCTTACACCATCTACAAGTTCAGAGACTTTATTACCAAATTTTTTAGCGAGGTAACCTTTGTCAAAAGATGTATCTTCAATAACATCATGCAGAATAGCAGCCATTATAGCTTCGTGATCTAAATGGAGATCAGCTAAGAGTGACGCAGCAGACAGTGGATGAAAAATATAATCTTCTCCATCTTTTCTTAATTGTCCAAAGTGTGCTTCAGAAGCTAACAGGTATGCTTTTTCAATTTTTTTAATTTGATATGTATTGAGATATTTGACAAGCTTCTTCTTAAAATCTCGAAAGCTTTTGACATATTTACTAGATGGCTCAAGAATATCTCTTTTTCTATTATCCATTATTAAAGTTTAATAGCTGAAAAGATTATATGGTAGTAATTTAGGATTTATTTTCTGGAGATTCTGTAACTATTTCCCCAGGGATATCAGGTTGTGATAAATCTTCAGTTGCTGAAGACGATTCAGATGTTACTGATTCAGGTTCTAATGTTACAGAGTCGGATTGCTTAGTCTCTAACTCATTATTTTCTTTGTGAGCAGATGCTGATATATCTACATTTTCAGCAGATTCAGATTCTAGTGATTCTAATAAAGTGCTCTCAGTAATCTTAGAATCATCTGATTCCTCAGTATCTAGCTGTTGACTTAATTCTTCAACAATTTCTTGTTCGTTAATATCGCTGAATAGCTTTGAGTCGGCTAATTGTTTATTGCTTACTTCGAAATAGTCTAGTCCAACCTTTTTTTGGGCAATTTCTTTGAGTGCTAGAACACTAGGTTTATTTTTACTATCAATTGAGGATGCGGCTCCTGAGGCAAGATCTTTGGCTCTTTTGCTTGCAAGAGTACAAATATCAAAAGTATTATCTATTTCTTTAATACAGTCCTCAATAGTCACTCTTGCCATATTTACCTCAACTAAAACAAGAGATATTGTAGCAGAATTAAAGATGTTGACAACAGATTAGTTGTAAATCTCGGCAATGCCATTTAGCCAAGTATCTAGACAGATAGAGTTAGCCTTATTAGTAATTATTATGTTAAGTAATTCTCTAGAAGCTTTTGTAAAATCATCATTTACGACTACATAGTCAGCAAATTTAGAGTACGCTAACTCATGGATGGATGATTTCATTCTATGTTTTATTACCTCTTCTGTATCTTGGCCTCTGACACCCAATCTCTCCCTCAATGATTCAACGTTTGGCGGGACTATATAAATGGAGATTGCTAAAGGGAAGATTTGCTTTATTCTCAACATTCCCTTGTAATCAATCTCTAAGATAACATCCTTGCCATTTTTTAGGAGATTAGATGTCTCATCTATTCCAGTGCCATAATAATTGCCATATACTTCCTGATTTTCCAAAAATTCATTATTAATAACTTTCTGGTCGAAAGCGTCTTGTGTAATAAAATAATAATCTTCTTTATTTATCTCTGAATCCCTTTTTTTTCTTGTGGTATATGATATAGAAGGTACTATAAAGTCGCAGCGATTGCAGATAGACCTGACTAAACTAGTTTTACCTGCACCAGATGGTGCGCTGATTATGAAAAGATTGCTATTTTTCGTTAAATTAAGGTTATCCATCATTATATTTTTGAATTATAATACAAAAAAGCAATCTTAAGGAGATTAAAAAATGGGAGATACTTGGAAGTCGATAACTCATGAGGGTGTTACTGCTTTTGTAAACGCATCAACTGCAACAGTTTTATTATGGATAGCTATTGAGAGTAATATATCCAGCTACTTCGGTGTTTCTACACTTTATCCGATTTTATTGGCCCTGATAGTTGGAGCGTATCTTTTGTACAAAAAAGATGGTTACGATGCAATTGAAAAAAGATCCTCAATTCAAGCTATAATCTCTACTTTTATACTATGGTTCTCAACAGCGGGTTACCTGAATTTTTTACCTGAATTCTTAATTAGTGTTGGGGTATTTGAAAATCTAGCGTACTCCTTATTAGTTGGAACTATAATATTCATTCTATTTCTCACTGTTTTCCACGGGTTACATGGGAAATATTTTACAACTTTGATGTTAGAGCACATGCCCTGGGTCATCAATCCTGATAAATTTCTACTATTTTTTTGGTTCTGGATTAATTTAATCGTAGCAGGTGTGCTTAATATATTTGAAGTTAATATGTGGTGGTATTTTGTAAATTTATTTTTCTATGCATTATTTCCATCACTCTTCTTTGGGACACGCGTACAAGAGGTGCACGGCTCTCATATTAAAGATAAAGATGACTACTTTGACGACGATAGTGGGTTTAAATAATTAGTCATCAAAAGTTTTTTTTGGTAAGATATCTACTCCAAAATACTTGCCGAGTTTAACTAAGAAAGCAATCGCAAGGACACCTCCTGGCAGAGCAAATATACCTAGAGCGCCAAGACCTTTTAAGACATCTTTTAGTTGCTCATTAGCTTTTTCAAGGTCATTATTATTTATTTTTTGACCAGCGACATATTTATAGTAGATATCTAGCATCTGTGATGATTCTTTGGATTCAGTCTTGAGTACTTCTTTTAATTCTATCAAAGATTTCCTAATCTTATCTTTTTCAGATGCATATTTTTCTGTAAGTTTACTAAATATTTTATTGTCATTGATGCTCATTACTACATTACCACTTTGAAAAATCATAACTAATTATGATATAATAACATTTTAATGGATTAATTTAATAGAACCAAATATCAGAGATAAGCTGTGTCAAGAGGCAACATTAAAATCACTGTAAACACATCGTACCTTCACCAGGAATCAGATCCAGATAATAATAAATTCTATTTTTTGTATACTGTCTCAATATCAAACCAGGGCTCAGAGGGCGCAAAACTACTCTCTCGTCATTGGGTGATTGAAGATGCAAATGGAAAAATACAAAACGTGAAAGGCGAGGGAGTCGTAGGGGATCAACCATACATAAATCCTGGTGATGAATATCAGTACACAAGTGGTACGTTATTAGAAACATCATTTGGAACAATGAAAGGGAGTTATCAAATGGTTAGTGATTCTGACAGTTTCTTTGACGCGGAAATACCTGAGTTCGTTTTATCCATACCTAGAGTTATTCACTAGCTCTATCATAGATAATATTACTGTACTCGGTTTTGGTGGTTTGTTCCTTTATTCTCTTCATCTCAATAATTTTCCACTCAGAAAAATCAATTTTGGGAAACCATGTGTCGCCAGAATATTCCTCGTTTATCATAGTAATATATAATCTGTTTGCCAAAGGAAGAGTGATTTCGTAAATCTGTGAACCACCGATTACAAAAATTTCCTCCTCATTTTTTAAGCTATTAAAAATATCCTCAAGTTTCGAATAACATTGAACTCCATCAAATCGAAGGTTCTGATTTTTTGTTAGAACTATATTCACTCTCCCGTCTAGAGGCTTGCCAATCGACTCATGAGTTTTTCTTCCCATAATTACAGGCCTCCCCATTGTTATCTCTCTGAATCTCTTTAATTCACCTGGAATGTGCCAGGGTATTTGATTAGATGAGCCGATAAGATTATTTTTGTCCATGGCTGCAATTAATGATATTCTCATTAGACTGAAACCTTGGCGGGGATATGATCTTCTGGATTATAATTGTTAAGAGTAAAATCCTCGAATTTATAATCAAAAATTGATACAACTTCTCTATTAATATCAACCTGGGGTAAATTTTTTGGTTTTCTTTTAATTTGTTTTTTACACTGCTCAATGTGGTTGTCATAGATATGCACATCTCCAAATGTATGTATAAATTCTCCATAACCTAAATTTAGTTGATTAGCAATCATCATGATGAGAAGAGAGTAAGATGCAATGTTGAATGGCACCCCTAAGAAAACATCGGCGCTTCTCTGATATAGCTGACATGATAATTTGCCATTACTAACGTAGAATTGAAATAAAATATGACAAGGAGGTAATTTCATTTTATCTATTTCAGCAACATTCCATGCCGATACAATATGACGTCTTGAATCAGGATTTTTCTTCAAATTTTTTATTAGATAAGTTATTTGATCAATAGATTTACCTCCAGCTGCTTTCCATGATCGCCATTGACTCCCATAAATAGGCCCTAAATCGCCACTCTCATCTGCCCATTCATCCCAAATTTTTATATTATTATCGCTAAGGTACTTAATATTCGTCTCGCCCTTCAAAAACCATAGCAACTCATGAACAATGGATTTAAAATGTATTTTCTTAGTAGTTATTAAGGGGAAACCTTGTTGTAAATCAAACCTCATTTGATGGCCAAAAATTGATAATGTTCCAGTCCCTGTTCTATCATTTTTATGTTCTCCTTCTACTATAATTTTTTCAATTAAATCCAGATACTGCTTCATATTGATTGACTCCTTTTTGTTTTGAGTAAGAGTAACATGCCGAAAAACATCATTGGTACTGATAATAGTTGTCCCATTGTTAGCCAATCATTCCATATATATCCAATGTGACTGTCAGGGACTCTTACAAATTCAATCATAAATCTAAATATACTATAAAAAATCAAGAAAATGGATGTTAAGAATCCTGGCGTTATGAGATGTTTACGCGATAGATATAATAATATTGAAAATAAAACAACCCCTTCAAGCACTGCCTCGTATAACATTGATGGGTGCCTTGGCATGCTATCTACTGTGGGAAATATTATACCCCAAGAAGTGTTGGTGGGTGTTCCATATAATTCTGCATTAATAAAATTTCCCAACCTACCAAAAAATAATCCAATGGGTACATATAAGACTATGAGATCTGACAGTTGTAAATAGCTAAGATTGATAGGTTTCCGTAACCAGAAGATAGCAAAAATAACTCCTAAAAGGGCACCATGAAACGACATACCTCCCTCCCAAATAAATAATGTTTTAATTGGAAATAGAAGATAGTAATCAAAGTTATAAAAAATTACATAACCAAGCCTGCCACCTAGTAATAGAGAAACTAGGGATACTAAGAGGATTTTGTCAAATTGCGTGCTAGATAAATTATGTATATTAAAATGAAAGTAGTTTGCTTTCATCATATAGTCAATTATCAAAAACGAGATTGCATACATTGCTCCATACCAATACAAATCTATAAACCCTATAGAAACGATGATTGGATCAATGTTATGTGTATAAATCATTTATGATAAATTGAACTTTAGTTGTATTATAATAGCCTATATTAAAATTGGTCAAAATGTTATATGAATAAATTGAAGAATGAGAAGAGTGCCTACCTTCAGCAACATGCTGAAAATCCAGTTAATTGGTATCCTTGGGGTGAAGAAGCTTTTATTATTGCGAGAGAAGAAGGAAAGCCTGTTTTATTATCAATTGGATACTCAGCATGTCACTGGTGTCACGTTATGGCACATGAATCCTTCGAAGATGAAGAAACAGCTGAGCTGATGAATGAGAATTTTATAAATATTAAACTAGATAAAGAAGAAAGACCTGATTTAGATAAAATATATCAAATGGCACAAACAATTATCACTGGTAAGTCAGGTGGTTGGCCATTAACAGTTTTCATGACAGACGATAAATTTCCTTTTTTTGCAGGAACATATTTCCCTCCTGAGGCACGCTATGGTCTTCCAGCGTTCAAACAAATATTAGAGAGAGTGACGGAGTTTTTTCAAAATAAGAAACATGATATAAAAACCCAAAATGCTCAAATACAAAATATATTTGAGAACCTCAATACAACTAATAACGAGTTAGCAGAGGAAAACATTAAACAAAAAACGCTAGATTTACTTGTCTCTTCATTTGATAAAGTTCATGGTGGTTTTGGTTCTGCACCTAAATTCCCAAGATGTACAAATTTAAAATTGCTCTTAGATAATTATCAGAAACTAGATGTAGAATCGTATAATCTTCTGAAACTTTCTATTGATAGAATGTGCTATTCAGGAATCTATGATCAAGTCGGTGGTGGTTTTTTTCGATATTCAGTCGATGAACTTTGGATGATTCCCCACTTTGAGAAAATGCTCTATGACAATGGTCCACTAGTATCAATTATGTGTGATGCCTATAAAGTATTTGGTGACGAAATATATTTGAAAAAAGCAAAAGAGACTTGTGACTGGTCAATATCAGATATGCAACATGATAATGGTGGTTTTAGCTCGACTATTGATGCGGATTCTGAGGGTAAAGAGGGAAAATATTATGTTTGGTCTGATAATGAACTTAATAAACTTCTTAATGATAATGAGTTAGATGTTTTTAGAAAAGTATATATAGCATATGATAAACCCAATTTTGAGAATAATTATCACTTACATATAATGCAAAATAACATAAAAGAATTTAATGATAGTTCAAGTGTAATAGAGGATATTCTAGTCAAATTAAAAAAACACAGAAGCACTAGGATTCCACCAGGAACCGATAAAAAAATCTTAACTTCTTGGAATTGTCTTATGATTATAGGTCTTCTGGATACATATAAAATAACAAATGAAATTAAATACTTCGAATCAGCTTCAAAGTCATTTGAGTTTATTAAAAAGGAGCTTTGGGATGGAGACAATTTATATGCATGTTATCATGAGCAACCTGAGTTTAGGGCATATTTAGATGATTATGCTTTCTTATCCAATGTTTGTATCGAATTCCTAAAATTACAATGGAACCAAGAAGTTTATTCTTTTCTAATGAAGCTAGTTGACAAATGTGAACAGAATTTTTTAGATAAAGTGAATGGTGGCTTCTTTTTTTCATCAATACTCAATCAAGACCTTATCTATCGTCCAAAGCTGTATACAGATGAATCTATGCCGTCTGGTAATAGCGTTATGATAGACGTCTTCCATAAGATTTTTAATATCACAGGTAATATTCGGTATAAAGAATTAGCAGAAAGTACTTTCAACTCGTCAACTGCATCACTCAAAAGATCATACGAATCTCATTGCAACATAATTTTGTCCGTTCCAGATTATAATCCTAGGAGGACAATATTTATTAAATGCGATAAATCGAAGTTAAAAGATGTAAGAGAAGAAGTATTTAATATTACTAAACTTCAAGATCAAGTTTTTATTATTGATAATAATATAAAAACTGGAGTTAAGAATATTGATGACAAAATTATTAAAGGTGAATTTACGGCTTATGTATGTGAGGATTTTGTGTGTTCCGAACCAATTATTGATATTAAACAGTTAATATCTAAGATGAGGTCTTAATGGGTTTATTTTTAATCTTAATAAGATTTCCCCTTATCGTTCTTCATATTGCAATAGGATTAGTCATCCTTATTTTTTTTCCTAAAGATAATCTTGAATTAAGACCTGTGCATCATAAAATTAGCCAAGTTTGGATGAAAATACTTTCATTCTTATTTGGATTTAATGTTATTAAAATAGGTAATCTTGATAATTCTGTAAATACACTTATTTCAAATCATGTGACACTTTTTGATATTATAATTTTGCAGTCAATAACTCCTGTAAATTTCGTTGCAAAATCAGAGATAAAAAATTGGCCAATAATAGGCCACTTATCTGCTAAAACAGGAACTATATTTATTAGAAGAGGTGATTCTAGAGATAATAATAATGTTATCAAAAAAATGAAAGACTACATAATGCTTGGCAAAAAAATTATTATTTTTCCTGAAGGAAGAATTGGAGATGGAAAACAAATAAAAAAATTCCACAGCAAGCTTCTTGAATCTGTCGTTGGTGATAATAAAAAAACTCAACCTGTTCTAATACATTATCCAATAGACTATCCAAGAGATAACACTAACGACCTTAGCATCTGTTGGGCAGACAAAAGTCAAACATTATTCAATATCTCAATTAAATGTATGTCAAGATTCCGAACTAATGTATTAGTTAAATTTCATAAGACAATACAATGTAATCAACAACCATACGATTTAGCTAAACAAAGTTTCAATTTAGTAAAAAATTCTAGGGATGAAATTACGAGTGTAAATTTAAGTAAGTAAAGATAAAGAGTTAAATCATTCCTCTTTTGTCACCTTCCTTTCCGACCTCAACATCGACAACAATATCAGTGGTAGGCGTCCATTGGCAAGCTATTACCATACCGCTATCTATTTCTTCTTTATGAAGAAGCATAACAGGGTCAGCAGGGCTTGGAGGATATTTTCCCTCTCCTTCCAAAATTGTGGCTCTACATGATCCGCAACTACCTACTTTGCACGATAGAGGCCATGCAATCTTAGCTTTAAGAGCAGCTTTCATTAATAGTTCACCGGGCTCACACATAAATTCGTCGCCTGTACTTTTAATGGTAACCTTGACTGGCTCCTTTTTCTTAAATAATCCAAATACCATTACTTTCTCCTTGGCAGAATAAAGTTCCAATATACCATAAATATCAAAAACTAAAAGAATATTAATCTGTTATTTTTTTGGTTGTATTAGAAATTTTTAAGTTTACCGACAAGTGAATATCCAAGAAATATGCTTCTAAATGAGAAAAAAATGAGAAAACATAGCCACAGATAATGATTGTTGGCACCTTCAATAAATATTTGAAATATAAAAAAGAGGCTACCAGAAGCTATCATAATATTTCTTAGAAGAGTAGTTTCAAGCAAACCTATGAAAACTCCATCTAGCCAAAAAGCTACTGTGGCAAGAAGAAAAATTCCAAATAACCAAATCATGTATTCGTTCACTGTTTGTCTTAGTAAAGTATAGTCAGTTATTAAACGAAGTATGTTGTCACCAAACAGTATAAAGATAGCTATGAATATGCATGTCAATATTATGGAGAATTTACCAGTTGTATAAATAGAACTTACAAGTAAATTTCTGTTTTTTTGTCCTACGGCATCTCCTACTAAAACTTCTGATGCATGAGCAAATCCATCAATGCCATGTGAGAATATAAAGAAAAAATTTAATAATATAGTATTTGCAGCAAGGATCGAATCTCCATAACTTGCACTTTCTAACATAAAGTATGCAAAGCATGTCATCAGTATTACTGACCTTATGAACATATCTAAATTGACCCTTATCTTTGTGCTTAAAGATGTTGTATCTAGAAGTTTCGAAATTGAAATTCTTTTAAAATGTTTTTCAGTCATGATTGCATAAATGACAAAAATTAATACCGAATATTCTGCAATAAGTGATGCATAAGCTGCACCTTCAATCGAATAATTTAAATAATAAATAAAAAATATATCTAAAAAAACATTAATAATATTAATTGACATGCTAATGATCATAGCTAAAAGAGTTTTTTGAGTACCAATGTAATAGCCGATTAAAATATCTCTTATAAAAATAGCTGGTATAGACCAAATACGGATCTCAAGGTAAATACGACTGTTGGTTAAAACATCTGATGATCCATCTATGAGACTAAGTGCATGATATATGATTTTCTCTCTAAAAAATAATATTAAAAAGGATATTAATATAGTAATAAATAATAATTGGTATATTGACCTGAATAGAGATTCGTAATCTTTTGATCCAGTACTTTGTGAAACAAAACCAGTAGTTATTGACTTCATAAAACCAAAACTGAATATTAAATAGCTAATAATAATCGTCCCTATCCCTATCGCTCCAATGTATATTGTAGAGCCTAGGTAGCCCATCATTATATTATCTACAAATCCAACAAGAGGTATGGTGATATTTGAGAATATTAGCGGGGATGCTATTCGTAAGACTTTATAATCAAACTTGCTCAAATCCTATTAAATTATGTTACTTCAATCATGTCAAAATCATCTTTTGTCGCACCGCAATCAGGGCATACCCACGTGGATGGAACATCTTCCCATTTTGTGCCTGGTTCAATGCCATCATCAGGCCAACCAAGCTCCTCATCATAGATCAGGCCGCATATTAAACAAAGATATTTTTTCATATTTATTGATTACAGTTTGCATAATTCTATGATAAAGCATATTTTTTTGCTATATATTATTTAAATGTGCAAAAAATATCTAAAAGGAATATACCCAATCACACCAAATAAGTACACTTCTGATACTAACTTTATTGATGATTGTTTACGTGTTATCAACACAAATATTAATGTCTTTCAATTTAGACCAAAATTATTATCTTATGTAAGGCGAAACAGAATAACCGATCTACTCTATAAAGAATGTCAGAAAAATGACGTCAAGTTAATACTAAATGACTTTGAAGATGAAGTTATAAAATACGATGATGTTGGCATACATATCGGTTTCGATATGTGCCGTGTTAGAAATATAAGAAATAAACTTGGGGAAGATCGAATTATTGGTATATCATGTTATGATTCGTTGGACAATGCTAGATATTGTGAGAAAAATAAAATTTCTTATGTATCATTTGGATCTATGTATAGAACAAATAATAAAGTGGATTACACCCTCTGCGATAAAAACACCATAAAAGAGGCGAAAGAGTCCCTTGATATTCCAATATGTGTTATCGGCGGAATAAATTTAGATAATATAGGAGAACAAGTTATCTTAAAACCAGACATGATCGCATTAATTGATGGAATATTTTTGCAAATTGATCCTATCGGAACTTTAGATATTTTGTTAAATGAATTTACAAATGAAGAAATCTAGAGAGCTATTTAAAAAAGCAAAGCGATTATTACCAGGTGGTGTCAATTCTCCTGTCAGATCATTCTCATCTGTTGGAGGTGAACCATTTTTCGTGAGGAAAGCCAAAGGAGCATATTTGACTGACGAGGATGGTAAAAAATATATTGACTATATTGGATCTTGGGGAGCACAAATTCTTGGTCACTGCGATCCAAGAATTATAAAAATCATAAATCGAACAGTTAGAGAAGGTATTACATATGGAATACCATGTAAGATGGAGGTAGCGATTGCCAAAAAAATATCTGATATCTACCCATCAATATCAAAAGTAAGAATGGTCAACTCTGGGACAGAGGCAACAATGAGTGCTATACGACTTGCAAGAGGATATACAGGTAGGACAAAAATACTAAAATTTAATGGATGTTATCATGGTCATGCAGATTCTTTCTTAATTAAAGCTGGATCAGGGGCCTCTACACTTGGATCACCTGATTCAAAAGGAGTGCCAAAGTCTTTTGCTAACGAGACAATATCTGTCCCTTATAACGATATAGAATCTGTAAAAACAGCGATTAGGAAAAATAAGTTAGCATGCGTAATAATTGAGCCTATAGCAGGAAATATGAATTTCATTAGGAGTGATAAATTTTTTCTTGAAGAATTAAGACATTTATGCTCGGAGAATAAAATCTTATTAATTTTTGACGAGGTAATGACAGGCTTCAGAGTATCTCTAGCTGGTGCGCAAAATCTATATAAAATTAAACCTGACATAACTACGCTTGGTAAAGTTTTAGGAGGTGGCTTTCCGGTAGGTGCGTTTGGTGGGAAATCGGAAATAATGAATTGTTTGAGCCCAAAGGGTAATGTATATCAGGCGGGTACACTATCCGGAAATCCTATTGCAATGGCTGCTGGTATGGGTACATTA
>MDTA01153028.1_pt1 | contig 22523 bp, 17 predicted proteins | sample 811151 | NCBI WGS metagenome assembly MDTA01 (sample SAMN05326648, study PRJNA326480) | marine metagenome | isolation source: seawater | place: Indian Ocean: South | collected 2010
TAGTTTCGATTTCTCTTTCTATCTCTGTTACTTCGAGTACCTGACTGGCTGCTCTTGTTACTATCTCTAGTGAGAAGTCGCTGCCAGCTGTTGTCATGTTGAATACCGAATCTGAATCCGCTATTCCGCCAGAAGTTGCTGAAGTGTGGGTTATGTTGTCTCCTGACCATTTGTTTAATGCAGACCCATAAGTCGTGATAGTTATTTCCTCCACGATTTCCTGGGTCGTTGTGGTGGTAGAGTTCATGCTTCCTTGCGTGAACTGTGGAGTCACTAATTCGGCTTTCACAGCAGTTGGTGACACGAGTAACAGCGCTAGTATCCATTTCTTCATTCGTCTTTCTTTTTAGCAATCATAGGACAATTTACTGGACCTTTATCTTTATTAGAATTACCAGTAGACAAGCCGAAGGTCGCAAGTGCACCAGTAAACACACTTGCCACGAACGTGATATCTGAGTTCCCAGCTTTCTTTATCATGGGTAACTCAACGTAATTCATTGTTATTATAAAACCAGACCAAACAACTACGCCAAGTCTGACGAATGTACCAAGGATCTGGATTTGGTGTTCTTGGTCCTCAGCAGCATCTTTTAGCTTTCCGAGGAGTCCTTTTTTTTCTTCCTGTTTTCCTTCCATTTGTTAACTTTAGCTTGTAATTGTTTCTGTACTTTCTTTTTAATAGGTTCAAATAAAGTTTGGGTAACAGAAGTAGTAGCTACTGCCACTACAGCTGTTGTTACAGCCGTCACGACTACTGCAGTTTCTGGTATTGGCATTTCAATATCAATAACCGGAATCTTTAATTTAGGCGCTTCTGGCTCTTCAGTTGTCTCAACTGCTTTTGTGTCCTCTGGTCTTTCCAAATCAGCAGGGGGTATCACCATAGGTTTATACGATGGTACCCTTGCTGAAGGTGGGTTATAATATAGCTGAGGTATATCTAGAGCTTTAGGTAATGTTACTCTAGGAATTTCCATTAAATAGGATCTATATACTTAGCTTTTAATTTATTAATCTTATCTGTATCTGTTATTAGAGTCACTGTACATGTAGTATTAGCAAGCACTGTGCCATCTTGATCATCAGCAGTTAATAAGATCCCGTTTTCAGGAGTTTCCCACTTTGTTAGAAGTTTTGTAGGATCGGTTTCAGCGTTAGGTGCTGCTTGGTGATTAAGACCTACTCCCCAAGATTCTTTAACACCCGTAAGGGCGATTTCATAAAATTTTGCCATGATTAAGATCCTGTATAAGCATTAATTTCGAATGGTTGACAGCTATGGCTGGATTGATCGGTAGCAGCATTTTGATACCAAGATGAGCTACCACCAGTATACATAGTACCTGATTTACCTACTAACAACCAGCATTCCTCACTTGTACTATTGTTACCAACGAAAGCTATATCAACCATTGGCTCACCTTGAGTAAAGAGAGGTATCCATTTTGTTGTATAGTTGTTAGAAGACTCGAAGTAAGCACCGTCATCTCTTTCAAAAGTGTAACAAGGTTTATATTCCCAATAACCAACTACATAGACTTGACCATTTTCGTCTAAAGCCATTGCATGACCAGACTGGTTCTGATAGTAATTAGCTGTTGCAAATTTAACAATCTTTCCTATCTTCAGTTGTCGATAGTTAGCATGTGTTGAATCCTCAAATGTAGATCTAACTCCACTTACTTCATTTGGTCTGCTGTTATCTGTTCCAGTTTCCTGGTCACCAAAGGTTTGGAATACAAGTTCACCACCTGCAAAGGTTCCACAACTTGTTGTACTTTGACCACTAAGGCTTGTAGTTGCTCCAGTACCTTGACAACCATAGGAATTATCTCCATAAGCATAGAATCTAGGTTCTCCTGTATCACCACCGTCAGTTTGTAGATAAGTAGTAGGGTATCTACCTCCTGTTTGCCATAATCCAATAACCTTCTGATTATCGCTATTCCAGAGTGTAGATCCATGTGTTAATTGAGCTGTTTGGCTTTTATATTCACCGTCAGTTGAAGCACAACCTGCATATACTCCATAATTTTCCATATATCCACAAACATGGACAGTGCCATCAGTACACAAGATAGTAGTAATATTATGACCACCACTTGAGTTAAGAACTACGTGTTCTACAGTCTTTCCATTGATAGAATTATTAGTATCACTAGAGCAGTTATAAGGTGTGGCTACGTTTGTTGTAGTACCGTTAGGAACGTTTCCGTATCCGTTATAACCCCACATATACAGCTTTCCAGTTTCAGTGATTGCTGCCATATGAGCTACAGTACCTGAGTGTTCAGAGCAAGTGATGTATATAACTTTCTCGTCTCCAAAAGCACTCTTGTCACTAGATATAGCCCTGAAGTAGGCATCATTGGAAGTACCATTTCTACCTAACTGATTGCATCCATTATAACCAACTGTATATACAATACCATTTGTGTCTATTGCCACACAGGTTTGATAATCACCGTCTGTATAGTTATTAGGAGCACCTGTATAACATATCTGAGAAATCTTCGGATAATTTGATCCTGCTAACTGAGTACCTTCATCATCATAGAATGGACAGGCATTTAATTCATAGTAGTTATAGCTTGTATTACCATTACCAGATATACCATAACCGTTATACCCAGCCATGAATAATATCCCGTTTTCAGCTAAAGCAAATCCAGAGGTGAAAGACTTATGAACTTCCATGATCTTTGGCCTCATGGTGTTCTTAGTATAACCTAAGTCGGCCCCGTTTATATCAGTTAGAAAATGTGCATAGTCAGTCTCACCAGCTATAGCTTTCTTAAAGAATAATGGGACTCTAATAATTGAAGGACTAAAGTTTGGTGTCTTTGCAGTAGTTCCCCATGAGTTACCTACACCTAATCCCATACCATATGTATATGCGTATGAAGAGTGGTGATAAGGGTTACCCCAGTTAACTGGAAGACCATCAGAAGTAATAATTCCACCCTGTCTATAACAACTACCACTTATTGAGTTAGCATATTTTTGTCCTTTTCCAAATCCAGAAAGCCAGCCAGGAGTAGCTCTTAAGTCCTCAGTATATGTATTGTAGTCTGAGTTAAATAGAGTTGCACAAGGATCTGCTTTTTTAAGACTTATATCATGTCCTTGTACACGTGTTTTACCTACACCTACTTCGAAATCTGTATTAGGATCGTTAAATGCTAATGCAGCATCACCTGCTCCACCAGCCCATTCTGGAGTAAACCTTTGTGGTACTAGTGTTATATTGATTTCATCAGTAGTTGCACTAGCATTTTCATCTCTAATTTTAATAGAAGATGTTGCTAATACACTTGTGTCTGTAGACGGTGTGAACTTAATTGTACCACCATTTGTTACAGAGACTACATCAACACCTTGGGTTGTTGTTAATCTACCAGTTGTTCCAGTTTCATAACCACTTACAGTTGTATCTTTGAAAGAATAAGTGTTACTATTAGCTGGAAATACGAATGTATACTCCTTTCCTCTTGTAAGTGTAACACTTGCGTTAGTAACATAGTCACCTGAACCTACATTAGTACTTGTACCAACTAGTTCTAGGTTAGCTACACGTGCTGCACTTGATTGTACATAGTCCCAACGAGCACCATTATCTGTAATATCAGTTCCTGTACCAGATGGTCCACTACCTGAAGCAGCAGAAGTACCAGCTTGGTCACAAATATACATTTTACCGCCGTCAGCAGTAACAGTATCATTTAAAGCATATGCTGTATTAGCTGTCCACGCTGTAGGAGCTTTAACAATATAGTCAACACCGTCAGTATTATTTGCAAAAGTTTCAAGGAAATCTTCTTTAACAGTTAATTTCTGTCCTTTTGTACCAATAGGTAGTCTAGTTAGTGTAGCTTCATTATCTCTTATTGCAATATCCCCAGAAGTTGTTGTAACTGATCCTGGAGGAGCACCTACTAATGAATCCCATGTACTTGTTGTAGTAGGAACTACGTTAGATGATGCTGTAATGTTCTTTCTAATGTAAGAACCATTATTATATGTAACAATATCACCGTAGTAATATGTTGTAGAAGAACTATATGCTCCAAGGTTCTGTACACCTTGCTGCATTAGTTCAAATGCCCCGTTTTCTTTCGGGTTACTAGTGTTTGTATTAGCGACGACTGCAACTACGACCCAGGCAGAACCCTGATCAAATACTACATCGTCAATCTCATACGCTGTGGAGTCTGCATACTGCCCTTTCCACTGGAATTTTAATTTTCCGAGATCAATTTGTGCCATTTTATGTTATAATTTGAATGTTGTATCCACCTAGATAGGCAGGGTTGTCCCCGATACGGCCCGTATGTCCTATACCCCATACCATGAGGATAGTCCAAGGGTCAGTAGTAGAAATCGGTATCTCAATATAGCTTTTACCATCTCCATCATGACCAGTTACAGAAGCTCCTGGAGGATTAGGAACACCTTCAGCACCATAAGTACTAGCATCATTAATCCTCATCATGTAGTAACTACTAAGAGTATAAGAGAAAAATGGTCCTTTCCTTAATTGTACGCCTAAATCACGTACAGGAGTAGGATTAACTCCACTAATTCTTAATTTCCAACTAGCTCCTGTTGATATTCCAGCCCAATCCAGTTCAAAGTAATCATAATCTCCTGGTTTGTTGATGTAATATGTTTGGCTAGGTGAGCTTAGTATATTATAAACACTAATGGATGTCATATTATAGAGATCATCACCTACGTCATCTTTGACGGTGCTCTCATTGTAAGTTTCTAACATTACTTTACCGTTCCAGTCGAAGTAATATTTAGGTACACCATTACCATCTAATACATCACTGAACCCTATCCACCATTGAGTACCACCTTTTACCTTGTGATCTGCAATAGAATAAGTAGCATTATCAGATGATCCTGAATATACTAAAGATAAGTCGCTATCGTCATTCTTAAACCCATAAAAATAGGTTTTTGAAGCATATATACCAGCTTGTGTTGCATAATCACTTGCTTTTTCAGCATAGTGAAGTGCTGAGTATTGGTTATTTAGATTATATGTACTAAAGAGTTGGTCTTCAGGATTACTAGCAAACTTCTGAGCATCTTCTGATCTGTCATCGGCAAAGGTTGCAGAGTTTGATGCTGTTGTTGCACTAGTTGCAGCTGATGTTGCACTAGCCGCAGCATTTGTTTCTGCAGATTGTGCGTTTGCTACTGCTGTTGTAAGTGCAGCATCATTAGCTGTCTGTGCAGCGTCTAATTGCCCTTTATTTACAGCATCTTTAGTATCTGTACCATCAGCTACATTGATTATTTTATTATTATCTGCATCTAATGCACCATTTAACTTAGCATTAGTTAGCGTACTACCTAAACTACTAAGTGCTTGGTCTGCAGTTTCCTGTGATATGTATAGAAGTTGCCTGAAGTTATCATTTAACTCCTGTGCTCTAACAGTTGATCCAGATACAAAGACCGTATTAATAGGATCTTCGTCTGTTTTTCTGTATAGAATTAGTGTATCATTTGCTCCTGGTTCTTTACCACTAACAAATGTGATTCTACTATTAGTTGCATCGACTGTAAAATCTGTGCTAACAGTTTTTATGGTACCGTTAACACTAACAACTAAGTCAGTGGTGTTAATAAGTGGAAAGGCGTATGAGTAGGGACCAGCTTGACCTGAACTACCTACTGTATATGTATTTGAGGTTTGTGCCATAATTTATTAAGGGTTAGTAGCGTAGTTCAATAAACGGTTTAAGTCCCCTCCTGAGCGCCCATGACCTGATTTTAATAAAGCGTCTTTCGCTTTTATAAGTTTAATTTGTTTAGCTAGTTCTGGATATTCGTGCATCATTCTATGTATAGCTACTTTCTTATGCTTCTTGATAATTTTGTCAATAGCTCTAAAGAATGAAGCTTTCTCTTTTCTCCATCCATCACTTTCTTGATAGCCATTCTTTTTAAATGCAGCTAGTTCTCTTTGGAAAGGTTTTGATTTTATCAACCATTCTAAATCTTTTTGTAGATCACTTTCAGATAAAAGTTCACTTAGTTTAGATTTCTGTGCAGAATTGAGGTTAACATCTCCTATTACATCAGTGATTTCGGGTAAATTATATCCTATATCATGTAAGGTTTCTTTTACTATATCTCCCTCTACATAGGTAACACCCCAACCAAGCATGGTATTAAATAGCCTCATTAATGGGTTTTCAGTACCATAGTAAATTTCTTTAGCTTTATTACCTTTTGCAAATATATCATATTTAACTGGGTTTGTGCGTCTAAATAATACATCACGTTGTACGATCTTTTCCAGTATAGTGTTTGCTTCTCTTTGTGTACCATCAAATGCTTTATGGAAATCAGCAGATAATGAAGAGTAAGGTATCTGTGACCTTACCATACGTGCTATGACATTTTGAATCTCTGTTGCACTGAATTGACTTACATCTAAAATCTGAGCTAAATCACCCATACCTGATAACATGGATTGTTCAACAAGTAATGCAGATGCTGCAAATCCCATTTGTAAAAGCATTTCTTGGGTAGTAGAACCACCTAATTGACCAGAATATGCTGTGATATTAGCCATTGTAGCTAAGAACGGCTTAAACAATTCAAGCTCTTTATAAGATACATATGTATAACCATCACCTGTAGGTACTCTAATAGAATGTGGTTGTATCTTATTTGTTCTCCAATGTTTCCTATCTTTGTCTGAAATAGGTAGGTCGCCAGTTATGAAACCTCCTAGTGCTGCTATAGTTGCTACACCAGTAAATGAAGTTCCCATGGCCATTCTACCTTGCATTAAAGCAATTTCACCAGCTACATCCTCTGGTTTTAGACCATACTTCTGAAGTACAGCATTATCAACTCCTTGTCCTCTTCTACCAGGACGTACAACTAAATCTTTCCATTTATCTCTATATGTATTAAGGTATGTATGCTGAAAAGTGAGATCTAGGAAGTTTACACCAGTCCTTACAAAGGGGAAAAAGTGCTCCATTCCTTTGATTCCAGATATTAATTCAAAGCCTTTCCAGTTACTTTCTAACCCTTTTGTCATGGCTGCTTCATCGCCTGCCATACTTGCTGCTTTATCTTTGACAATCCATACACCGTCTTCATTTTTCGCAAAAATTTCTCGCCTAAAATTTTCCTCACTATTTGCAACTAGATTTTTAAAATCATCTAATGTACTATTTGCAAAGTCAAAATTTTTAGCAGCATCTTGTGCAGCTTTTTTTGCCATAAATTGACGACCAATTATGGTTCTTGCTAAAGCATCACCAGCTCCCATAGCATTTGCTGAGTATTTCATTAATGGGCTAGTGTTCATATCTACAATATTATCTATCCAATCATAAGCTGTATTTTCCCACTGATCACCAAATTGTCTATGATATTTTTTCATAGACTTCCAGTGTGCTAGATCACCTTCAATATCAAACTTCTGGGAATAGTCCATGTTTCTTCTCGCAACTCCTAAATCCCAGTTACGTTTAGCCATCATTAGACTTTCTCGCCAAGCTCTAGACATTGAATCTATTTGAACAGCAGCCATCCATCTTTCTTCTTTGGATAGTTTTTTAGCCCATGGTAAATAATCACCTGCAATTGCTCCAAAGTAAGCAGACCAAGGACGTAACATTGCTATCATGTTTGTACCAAGACCAGCTTTTCTAATAGTTCTAGGTGAGCTTAGTATGGAATTATAGTATACACCTTTGATAGATTCATAAAATTTACCTCTTATAACAATACCATCCATCTTACCACCTTGTCTTACAGAACGTAAATATTCATGTATATCAGATATAGTTCTCACAGAACCATCAGATAACATATTCAGTTCCATTAAGGCTGCCATGGTTTTCCAGTCATTACCTTTTCTTAAATCATCCAAGGCTTTCCAATACTCTTCCATCTGCTCATCAATCAGATTTAGTTTGGTTTCAGTTGCTTTTTTAACTGAGTCAGGAATACGGAAACCCCATTGTTGTTGCTTACCGTCTAGACCCCACATAACACCCATCTTTTTATTTTCAATGAGTATTAATTTAGTAGCATCTACAACCATATCCATCTGAGCTTTCATACTAACTTTACTACCTTGATGGTATGCACCCGCTGCAATATCAGAAGCCATACCTGCTAAAGCATGTAATACTAAAACGTTAGCACCTTTTTGAGCTGGGTTTATAGTTTCAATTTTATTACCGTTGTCTATATACCACCTTCTGTTGTTAGGATCATTCATAGATTCTCTAAAGGCATCAGCTAGATTAACATTCTCACCTGATTTAAGATCTTCTATTGTTCTGATCATAGGACCAGACAGCTCCTCAATTGATGCTTTAAGTTTATCCCAATCTAATCTATTATCTAAATCAGCAAATGCAGAATGTGTGATTTCTCTAGTTGCTTTATTTAGAAAGTTTTTCCATTTGGTTTTATTCTTACTATAAGCTTTTAAGGCTGGTGAAGTCATTATTGGTGTATGACCACGGTACTTACCATCTTCAAATAATTTTAGTTGACCTTCACCTACATTCTTAACTGCACCATCTCCATCAGCTCTTATAGTAGCACGTTCAGGAGGTGAGAATTGTTCTGGATTAACTTTTGGATTAGGTGTTTTTCTAGGTACTCTACCATCAGCATCACTTAGGTAAGCTATAGGATTCCAAGCATCATTCTTCGATGCTCCTATTTTTGTAGCAGTCTGGAAAATAGCATCTCTAGTCGCAGCATCTGTGTTAGGATCAAAGTATACATCTATACTATCTTGAGATGAATGTCTTCGTACATACTCCTCCATTGGATCTGCTTTACCTAAACCTTCACCTTGTATAAATAATTCTGTTGCTTCCTCTGTTGAATGAGCTTCATCTAATTTAAGCTCTAAATCCATTTGCTCATAATAGGTTTCCGTACCTTTTATGTTAGCTTCATCAATGGATTTACCTGCTCTAACTTCATCAACGGATCTCCATAAACCTTTACCCAGAGCACCAACAAGATGTCCGACATGATTCATGCCAGCACCAGCTGTCACAGTTTTAACTCTAGCTAACCAAGGGTTATCACCCTCACGTACTGCTACAGCTTTCATAATATCAGGGGCTAACCATGGAACCCATTCTTCAGCTAAGTTTGCTAAGTTACCCATTTCAGAGCTGCTGGACATTAAATCAGCAACACCACCTTCTGCAGATATCTTAGCACCTTTACTTAAAAATTGTAAGGTTTTATTACCTTTAACAGCTGCGTTAGCTGAACGTAACGTACCACCAACTAGTGGAATACCTTTAGTTGCTCCTTTTAGACCAGCTCCTGCTGCTCCTCCTACCCCAGCCGTAGCCCAGGTAAGTAGACCAAACTCTACTAGACCTCGTGTAAAATTACCTAGTCCAGTATGGTTCTCAGGTTTCCAATGTTCTGGTATATCTAACCACCCTATATCTCTATGGTTATAATCTTCGTGGAATATGTCTTGTGTAGGGTCTGTAGGGTTACCCATGATAGAGTTAACACCTTGTTTAAGGGTATCACCCACTAATTCTCCAAAACCCGTTACACTATCTACAGCATCTAAAGCACCACCAACAACAGCTGCACCAGTTTCTGTGAAGAAATTAGGTTCAAATTCACCCTCTTCACCAACAGTATCTAATGCTCTTTGGTAATCTTCATCTGTTAAAGCACCTTCAGGATATCCTGGTTGTTGTGGTTGTTCTGGTAACTGTACACCTTCTGGTAATACTTGGTTAATTGCTCCAGTATCAACAGCACCATCTTGTGTTCTAGGTATAGCGTTTTGTACTGCTTGAGCACCTTGCTGTACTACCTGAGACACTCCATCTTGTGCTTGTGTTATAGCTTCTTGTATAGGTTGTTGTACACCTTCAGCTACACCTTGTTGTAAATTTTGTTGTAGTGCTTGGGTAGCACCACCTTCTGTAGGGTTACCAAGCAGATCTAATTGTTCTTCATCCATTTGGTAAGTCTCCAAAATTAAAACCGCTAGACCGTAGTTGAGCGATTCTCTTTCCTACCTCAATCGAGGTAATTGATTCGTCTGGGGGTATTCCCATTTGATATCCTAAAAACACTCTCATTTGCCGTAGCTGGTGATTAGGATATAATCGGACACTTTCATCCCAGTATTGTTTGTCATTCATTGCTACTTCGCAAGTTGAGCTTGGTATGATTCAGACTGTCTTATTAGTCTTAGTAAGTGGTAATCGTAACTACCATTACCTTCTGCCGCTAATTTTTTAGCTGTTGCGGATATCTTAGTCCATTCCCTTCGGTTCCATTTACGCCCTTTTCTATCTAATTGAAGATTTACCCGATCTTTAGGATCTAAATCTTTATTAAGTTTTTCTTGAGCATCGACCTGTCCTTGTGTAACACCTTGTCTGGTACCATCCATGAATAAACGTTTAATGTTACCTCTCTCTGAATTTGTAAATGTTATATTCAAATCATTTTCATCTAAACGATTTACTATAGGTTGTAACTCATCCTTTATTTTACTGATATCTTCTTGTGCATCTGTAAGTAACATTTTATCTCTTTCCCATTCTCTCCATTGTTTAGCGTCTGCTTTATCTACTTTGACAAATCCTCCATGTATACCCATGCTAGGTGCGTGAGTAACTCCTTGTGTTGGTTCTAACCATTCTATCCTTTGAAGGATTTTTGATACTGTTTCATAATCACCAGCACCACCATTAGCCATTATTATAGCTCTAGCTACAGCTTTATGAGAATTATCTTTACCAACTAATTTCATAAATGCTTCTTTATTGGGACTATCCATATACTGTTGCATTATTAGGTTATTAGGTAAGTCACTCTGATCTGTACCACCTGATTCACCAACATTGGTAAGTTGCTCAAGCCCTTGTTCTCGTATAAAATCATCAAAAGTATTACCTGGAGTACCATTATAACCTAGTTCATCTGCTAATACTTGTAATTTCTTTTTGTGATTATATACTGGGGGTATACCACCGTCTGATTCAAACAGCTGTAAATTGTTTTTTAATATACCTTTTTTTCTAGCTGCTGCTAAACCAACAGTATTTCTTGCATGTCTGATTTCAGCTAGTTCTTGTAGAGATTCTATTAAATTTGTCCTGTGTTTTTGACTTTCATGCCTACCTACCCAACCTTCTGGACCGTCTACTGGGCTAGTAAAGTATGGGTTATCTTGCCCATCTACAGTTTTGTCTGCACCAGCTTTACCTGAAGCTCCTCTTCTGGCATTCTCTATAGCTGTAGCTGCATGTCTTTGGAATATAACATGATCTGGTTGAGGAGGTTTACCACTACCATTTTGTTCTATCTTTTCATTCTGAGAGTTTAGGAGTATATCATACATCACAGCATCAACTGCATCATTTTGAATTTTACTGAATGGTAATCCAGAAGCAGATGCGGCAGGGTAAAGAGCCATTTTTACTTTAGATCTTATATCTTCTACTCTTTCTCTATCAGCTTCTCCATCCATAAAAGAATCATCAGATACTAAAACACCAAGACCACTTAATGTTTTTATAGCTTCCTCTGTTATACCAGGGAAATCTTCTCTACTGAAAATTAATTTATTAGTATCAGATACTACTGATTGTACTTTCATTACCCATTCATAGTCAGATAATATTGTATGACCTTGAATTTTGTTTATGATGTTTGTTCTTATTAAATCCATTTGCCATCCTTCCATGGTATCCATATTCCAACCATGAGTCTCTTGCAAATATGCCCATATCTCTTTGGTATCAGTATATTTATCAAACCTACCACTTTGGATCATTACATCCCCTTCGCCTAATGTAGTTGCTTGGAATTTGCCTTGAGCTATCTCATCTTTCTTTTTCTTATGATCTCTAGCAAAGATGTAGAGTGCATTCTCTTTAAAGAACTCATGCTCACTTAATGCGATCCCTGTGTTTGGATTTATTGTTTCTTCAAGTATACTTTCAAATAAGTTAGCGGTTTCTATTGCGTCACTAGTATTTTCCTGTCCTATTATTGCAGTCTGTAATATATCTTTAAGATCTGTCATTGATTTTGAATGAGCAGTCTCCTGAGCAGATAGACCTTGTGCTGCTGATAGATCATTATTCTGAGCACGTAGTAATCCGTATAAGTTTTTTACTAAAGTTTTAGCCTCTGCTACTTTAGCATCAGCTGCCTTTTCAGAATCTACGTTACCAGGAATTACTGATAAATTATTAAGTGCTTTAAATGTAGCTTCTACCTTTTTATTAAGTCCTTCAATATTTGTAGTAGCAGTTTTAATAACATGACCTGTTACCTTCTCTTTTATAAAGGTATCACCCCAGTTATTAAAATTTTCATCAAATAATTCATTTTTTATAGACGCTTTAACTCCTGGAAGATCTGCACTATAGTCAGCATAGAACTCACTTTTTGCAACCCTCCACATATCAGGAGTTATGTCTTCATCAGCTAATGTAAAAGTTTGAGGAGGTTTTGGGTTACCAAACTCATCTGTACCAATATAATTAAATTCTCTACCAGACTCTATCGATTCATTTTTCCAGTTAATAAAAGCTACACCTGTATTTTCACCTTTAGCCTGTATACTTCTTTGTATAAAACCACTCTGAGCAACTGGACTCATTGAAGTCCATCTGTTTATTGTTTCTACAGGAACTTCCATATCGTGCATTCTCTGCAGTATGGCGTTCTTATTATTCTCTGTATCAAGAAGTAGTTTAGATACTTCTGTGTCTTTTAAAACCTCTTTAAAGTCATGACCATGTAAATCAAACTTATGCTTACCTTCAAGTATAGCTTCTTTATTATCTTGTATCTCTTCTTTATGCCATACACCAGCCATTGTTTGTAAGGCTTTTGGTAGTTGGGCTAGCTGTTGATTCTCATACTCTCGTATTTTATTATGAACAGACCAAGCCTGATCCAAACCACGAGTGCCTTGCTCCATCACATTTGCTTCACTTTTAATTGAAGCTTCACCGTGTTTACGTTTAGTTTTAATAGTTTCAAGCTGACGTTTAGTATCACTTGTAACAATTCTGTTTGTAAAACGGGTGGATACACCTGATGCACCACCGCCTTGATATTTAACACCCATGATTACTTACTTACTTTGGCTAATAATTGTGAGTTGGTAGAAGATAAGTTAGCTGTATGATAAGCTCCATATCCACTTGCTGCAGCACCGACCAAGCCAGCTGCAAGGCTAAGTCCACTTGGACCTTTAACTTTAATAGGTTTATATGGTAGGAATTCGGCTTGTTGTGCTTGTACTGCACCAGGTACATTAGCAAATGCTTTCGCATTGTTACCATACTGTGACATTAATATACCAGATTGTTCTAATCCAAATGTCTTACTGGAATCCATTAGGGATTGTTGGAGCTGTGCTTGTTGCATACCAAGATCTCTAAGCGATTGCTCGGATTGTAGTAAGAACGATTGTCCTGACATACCAGTAGATAACACTTGACCTTGAGCTTGTATAGCATCAGCAACTGCTGCTTCTGCTTCAAAAGCTATTTTAGTATTTCTTTCTTTCTTTTGTTGGTTAGCAACAGTCATAGCTCTAGTAGTTTCTGCTTGGTTAAGCTGAACTTGTCTGTTGTAATTTGTGACAGCATCAGCTTGAGCTTTTAACTCAGCTGCATGTTGGTCCTTTTTAAGTTTGTCGTTTCGTTCAGCTATCCTGAGTTGCTGTTGATACTTCTGTTGAGCTACAGCATTCTGATGAGCCGCCTGCGCTGAGGCTGCTTGGTGAGATGCAATAGCACCCATAGCTCCACTCGCAGCCGACGCAATACCTATAATTGTGGCTGGTTCGCACATGATTTAATAAAAGATACAAGGGGAACACCATTAATGACATAATATTGAATAAACTTAAATCCCATAAACTTTAATAGTTTAATATGGACAGTATTTCTCATGTCGGCATGGTTATATATAAAAGGATTATCTAAACTGTCTAGCCAACGTTTAGCTTCCCTTACAAATGTGTGTGGTTTTGTTTCTATAACTGGGGTGCATAGCATCCATATTACATTATCTGGTGTAACTCCTGCTACTCCGGCAGCCTTGCCGTGTGCATCGTGGAAATACACTGAATGACCATAAGCAGAATTATAATAAGACTGAAGGACTGCCACCGGAGCGTACAGTCCTAGAGTCTCTTCTACTTCTCTTCTGTCATCTTCTCGGAGATTTTCTCCTACCTCAAGTGCTAATTGAGGGGTGCATGGTTTGATAAATTTACCTTCGTGCATGTCTTCTAGTTTGAAAGCTACCGTCCCAGGAACCTGAAACTATGGTAGCGGTGAAAGGGTCAGGTATTTTTATAGTTAAATCATATTTACTATTCTTGTTATATATAGGAATACTGACACTCTTATATAACTGTGAAGGTACTTTACTTAAAGTACTTAAACCAGCTACAAGTCCAGATTCTTCATGTATATAACTATCTCTTTGAGGAGATTCTAAATGAAACTCCATAGGTCCAGATACACCTAATTCAAAGTTAACACGATGTATCCTTAGATCAGCATCAACGTCATAAGCACCTCTATCTACAGCTAAGTAGTATGTAGGTAAACCTATTTCAGTTGTATACTTATATCCTATAGCAAATGGTGTGGCAACTAAATCACCAATAGTTTTACCTGTGATTGGTGTAGGTGTTTCACCCCATGCTGAATTAACAACAGTATTACCTTGAATAGTTTGGTTTAAATTATAAGTACCTACAGTATTTCCATCATTATCTACAAAAACTGTAGCACCATAAAGAGAAATTTTTTCAGCATTAGTTTGAGGACTATGTGCAGCATTATATCCTGGGTTAGGTATAGTTGGAACACCCTCAACTTCTGTTATAGTACCTACAACATCAGTAGTTGTTCCTGTTAAAGCTTTATCAATGGTAATAGTATCACCAACTTCATAAGCTATACCAGGCTGGGCTACACTAAGACTTATACATGTACCATTAGCATCAATAGCAGCATTAACTTCTAATGCACTACCAAATGAAACAGTTGTATGTGAACCTCCAGGAGTACTTAAAATACCCCCTCCAGTTGTACTTTTATGTGGTAAACACTCAAGAACACCGTTTGTACCCCCTCCAGTACCGTCTCCAGTAACAGAAATAGTCTTTACACCACCTGATGTGAGGTCAGTTTTGTGCTTATAACGTAATTCTACCCCATTAAAGGTAGCTTTATGAGCATCTGCGCCTGTTCCTATAGAGTCTGGTTCCAGTATAACACCTGTAACAAGGTCTACAAGCTGCATTTCATTGGATGCAGTACTACCTACCACATCATATGGTAGTTCAACAGTACTATTTCCATTAAGATAAGTAACAGTTGTCTGTGATGTGTCTACCATGTTGTCTAAACATGCTTCAAAGCGTCTAGAAACAGTAGTTGGTAAGCCTACTATACCTTGTCCTACAGAATAACTACGTGTATCTCCTGCAGATACGGTCATTTCATACCTCTGTAGTACCTTCTGAGTACCTTGTTTGGTTACAGTGTAGTAATCACCACCTGAATATAAGTGATGTATTAATTCACCTTCAATATCCCACGAATACCAAGAGGATTGTTCTCTCTTATCCCCTCCATCAAAGTATTTATATGTATATATGTTACTCGCACCGATAGTTCCATAAGTAATAAGACCATTAACAGGTGAACTAGCTACAGTATTTGTTGTATTTGGTACATATTCAGGTACTGTTCTAGTCTGTTCTATAACTTTAGGGGGTTGGTTATCAGCCTGTACTATCAATTCAAAGATTTTAGAGTAAGAAGCAAGGTTAGTACCAAACATAATAGACGTACCTGTATCAACAGGGTCTAAATTCTTACTACATTCATAACTTGAAAGCTTCTTTAACTGTGCAGTCTTAGGGCTAAACTCCTCAGATTCAGTAAATAACATGAATTGAGCAGCTTCACTGAATAAGATCACACCCTTCTGCATAGGTACAGCGTGACGTAAAATAGCTGGCTTAACATCTGATGCACCCATATCAATAGGGTCAGCATCACTAGCTGATATAGCTGAGTTTACAAAGAAATTGAAGTAATCAGCTGGTTGGCTAATAACAACTTGTTCTCCTGATACCACACCAAGCCTGTTTCTTGTGAAGAAAAACTGAGAAATTTTTTGTCCCACAAATGTAGGCATAGGGTTAGTGTTATCATCACCAACTAATCTATCTACCCAGTAATTATCACCTGTAGAATCAAAAAAGTTATCTCCTAATGTTTCAATTGTAGCTGTAACATCTGTAGTAGTACCTGCATCTGCAGCTGAAATAGTTATAGTATCTCCAGATTCAAACTGGTAACCACCTGCTGGCCAGTTACCTGCAACAGAACTAGGTGTTATAGCAGTACATACTCCACCAGATATAGTAAGGTCTACTCGTAAACCCCACCCATTACCTGTATTAACAGTAGCATTTTTATTACTTACAGTTCCATCTACACCACCACTAGTACCATTAGTATTAACAACTATAGTGTCAACCTTTGGCTGGTATACTAGAGGAGTCCATTGGAATGTACCATCTCGTTTGTTGATAAGAGCATGTGGCATTGTTGTGTATTTAAAACCAGCGTCTATATCTGGTCCAACAACCTCTTCCCAAATACCCTGACCAACACTACCAACTGTAGTACTAGCTGTTACAAACTGAACATAGTAATCATCAGCTTCAGAGTCTTCTGTATTAGATACCTGTACAATATAACCATCTTTACATGATCCTGGTAACTTGGATATATTCTGTGTAGTAGTTGTGAACGCATAGAGAGAATCTCCAGTCATACCACCACGAACAGCAATAGTATCAAAAGGTATAGTAGTTTCTATATATAAACCGTTACCTGTAGCTTCTGCAGTAAGTCCAAAGTCTTTTACTGTAGCAGCTCCATGTTGGTTACTATAACAAACTTCTAAAGCTCTCTTAAGGTTACCAATAGTACTATCGATACTGATTTCACCTTTCTTAATATTTAAAGGAGACTCATATATTGCAGCTTCTGCATCAGCATATGATTCATAACTAGACGCTGATCTGATAATTACTCGGTAGTTAACACCATTTACAGCAACGTCTTTATAAGAACCTTCTCTAATATTTTTTCCAGGATCTTGAAGGGTTACCGCACCCGTATATTGTGTGTCATAATCAGACGTACCACTATGTAAAAAGTGGGTAGCATTAACAGTAACAGTAAACTTAACATCTTCCCATGAAACATTTTTAACAGCTGTCCACGTAACAGTACCATCAGTTACAGTATCACCTGCAGTTGTTGGCCAAGTTGGTTCACCTGATCCTGTTGTACCAGCTGTAGTACATTGAAATATAAGAGGTGTAGATACATCAGAACCAACGGGTCGTACATAAGATGCAGTAGATACACTACTTGTACGTCCAGGTTGTTCTATCTCTTTTGCTGTAGTTGCAGTCCAGACAGTATCAGCCTCATCTCCATAATCAGAACTATCTCCAAAAAATACAAACTTACCTACTAAGCCAGAATCAGGGCTTGCTGTACTAAATGTACTTGTTCCGTATTCTGTAGTACTAGTGTATCTACTATCTGTAGGTCTAATTGGTATATCAGATATCTCTAATGATTCAGCCCTGTACTTAGTAGTACCTGTAAGAGTAGGATTATCGAGAGATATAACATATTCTGTGTTATAAGCAATCTCGTTAAGAGTGACAAAAGCATAGTTATCTTTAAATTTAGCTGTCTTACGATCTTTTTCTACAGTCTTCTCTGGGTTAGCTATTAGTGTATAGTCTGTAATAGTAAGACTACCATAAGGTCTATCAGAATCTGAGCCTGTAGTGTTCCTTGTTAAGTAATCAAACTTAGCTACAGCTTTCCATGTAATGGTACCATCAACAACTGTACCACCAATAACAGTAGGCCATGTGGGTTCTGTAGAACCTGTTGTACCAGTATTGGTTGCTTCATAAATAAGTGTTCTATCTTCATCATCTGATGCTTTTACTACTGTACCATCAGGTGCTTGAGTAGTAGCTGTCCATACAATAGGGTAGCCAGAAGTAACAGTCATTTCTGTACCAGCTGGTATAGCACTAGCGCCATACACACCTGCTGGTATATCTTTTAATGCCCAGACTTTTAAGATTGGGCCAGTAGTGGTTGTGTTAGTCTTCTCAGAAATTTGGACCAAAAATTTTTCGTCATCATCTCTAAGGATTTCTATCCATTCTCCTGAATCAGCTGCACCATCTAGTATACCAACGAATTCACCTGGAGGCCTCTTTTGTAAACCAAAAGTAACATCAGGGTGAGCATTATGGCAGGTTCTAAGCTGACCTGGGAATTTAATAAAATCGGGTTGTTGAGACACCCCTCCTAAAAAGTTAGGGATTCGTTGGTTGATTGCTGCCATTATCTATTAAGTACTTTGAATGGAGTATAGCTGGTGTAAGGTTGTCTTAGTCTATTAGAAGTAAAGACATTATAATCAGCTTGTCTTGTATCATACTCAATAGCTGTAGAACGTGCAATTAGTTCATCATCCTGTAAGAGCTTTGTAGACTCTGGATCATTTACCATACGTGTTGCTGCTATACGAGCTGATCTAGCTGTTATATAATCCTTAAATGGTTGTGGGCAATCAGCGAAATCAAACATCCATACTACGTCACAATATAATTTATCTACACCTTCAAACTTATTAGTCTTCTCGTATCTATCATACAGGAATCCTGTTTTTCTTACTACATCATATCCATCATGATGTCTATATTTATTTACATCAACTTGTAGGATTGAATCATTTAATTGTATTTGATCATTTTGATCTGGGCAGAATTCAACTTCATACTCTGTATTAAATACCCATCCTTCAGACTGTACTTCACGGCTCACCTGGCGTAGAGTTGTCTGTGCTATAGCCACTTCAGGGCTTTTGGTAGATAGTGTATTAACAGGTGATTCTCCGACACTCATTAAAACTGAGTTAACAGCATCCAGTTCTGTGGACGAAGCATAGGAAGGAGTAGTTGATCCGCTAGTTACAGTCGTTGCCATAGTTATAAAAAAGGGGAGGTAAACACCCTCCCCAATAAATGTATACTTAGAATGCAGTAGGTGCAGTGTTAGTAGTATGTAGCTCAACGCAAGCTGCAGGGTTAAGATAATCTGTTCCCATTGCTAAACGTCCGAGTATAATATCACCTTGGTAAATCACTGAAACATCGCCACTCGTTACTTGTACTTGTGGTCCGATGGCTTCAACAACACCTGCAGCTTCTCTCTGGAAGATAAGTCCGCAAGATGTATCGAAATCTGTAGCGTCACCATAGTTGTTATTAATACCGTCAACGGAATCTTGTCCGTCTGCTATGTCCTCGCCAACGAATGAACCAGCATTATCAATTGTAGATGCAGTACCAAACTTACCTTGGAACGGAACGTTCATTGAACGGTAAATCTTAATACCAGCAATCTCAATAATGCCTTGACCGGACTGCAAGGATTGACCCTGTACGTCACGGTTAACAAGTCCATTGTCACCAGTCTGTTGTATTAACGCATAGTATTGCCTTGGTGAAAGCACGGCTACACGTCCCTCACCACTGAGTCCCTTTTCGTCTAGGATAGCAGCAGCATCATAGAATGCTGTCACTAACTTAGCAGCGTCAAGAGCATCAGCAGCAGCACCTGTACCAGAGCCTACCTGCAATGTTTGTCCACCTGGCTCAACCTTTCCGGTAGCCGAGATGGGGTGTGCTTTACGAGCACCACGAGAAATTGCACGGAAGATATTTCTATCATATCTCTCCGCTAGAGCATATCCAATCTTCTTAGATATCTCACCACGTAGCTCATAATGCGCAAGAGTTTCATCTAAATCATATACGAAAGCACTAGAGATAAGAAGGTCATCCATAACGATGGTCTTCTCAGCAACTGGTGGATTGTTCGTACCTAGTATAGGTGTACCAGGTGTATGATATGCCGCATCCATGCGACCTGTGTAGATGAACTGTAAACTCTTACCATTCTTGAGCGTACGCTTCATAACAAGATCCCTAGCAATTGTGTTGTGCTGGAATCCTTTGAATAATTCACCTGAGAATAGTTTCAGGTAAGTACCGTACTTGGTATCATACGCAGTATTCAGCGCTAAAGGCGTTGTACTGGTATTATTAGCTGTACCGAGTGCGGTAACTAGCGTATTAGCCATTATAAAGAATAGGGTTTATAGTTACCGTATCCTAATCGATTAGAAAAAATTTATTGTTGAAATATTTAGGGCTATTTCACACCACACGTGCGGCAATAAGGTGTCCCCGTAGGGGCTTAAAGCCAAATGAAAAGGGGGTCCGACTCTGAGGTGCCCCCATTCCTATTAACCTGTCAAAGCCTCTTCTAAGGACTTTGGTTCAGATGCTTTGTCTAACTCTTTAACCTGGGTTCGTAGAGTGGCCAGAGAATCATTGAGGCTTGATTTTCTGCGATCGTACGCAGCATCAAGTTCTTTGAGTTGGCTTTCGACTTCTTTGATTTCAGCGTTTTTTTGCTTGAGTTTGATTTTTTCAAGTTGCTCCTCCGAGACAACGTACACAGTGCGTGTAGGTGGTTGGAAATAGTAATCAAATAAAGAGTACATTAGTATTCATTAGTAAGTTGACAAGGACAATCTCCTTTACAGTTTTGGTGAGCAGTTAAGTGCATCACTTCTATAAGGGAGAAAAACCCCACAAGCAATATAAGAAATGCCCATGGGGATTCTATCCATTTCATTAGAACTTGAATTTAGCGCCTATTTTAGTGCCGTAAGCTGTGTCAGCTACTTCATCTGTAAGGAAAGAAACCTCACCGTAGATGTCAAGCTTCTCAGAAGCAGCGACTGAACCGCCAAGCTTACCTGAGAAATTTGTTTCACCGTCAGCATCATCAGCTCCAGTGAATGCTGGTCCACCTTGAACATAATATCCAAGCTGACCTACTTCACCTTCATAACCAATGTGAAGATCAGTTGTTCTACTTGTATAATTATTTCCTGTGTAAGATGCGTTTGACTCGGCGTTAACATAAACGCCTGCCATTGCAGGTGTAGCCAGGGCTGATGTTACAGCTAGTGCTGCAAGTGCAATAGTTTTCATAATAATTTAGATGTGTTTTGTGTAAGTTACACCACGATACCTTAGTTTTACAGTCATTGTAAATCTCCGATACCACTGCCCCGTTCCATGCAAGTGGTTTCATGCGTTCTCAAAAGAGAATGAACGGACGGACGTGGTGTGTGGTCCTAGAAAATTCCAGGAATAATTTGTCCAGTAAAGATATATGAACCAAGGGCTGCAACGAAACCAAGCATAGCTAGTTGTCCATTGACACGCTCTGCGTTGTCAAAGTAGTTGGAGTCCATCACTTCTACTTGTGGCTCATTGGCAAAACGGTTAAGTCTACCGCCTTGTTCGGTTGTTGTAGTCATTAAAGGTTAAGATAAGTTTACATGGGCGGGTACGATAATTTCGGGCCACCCACTTACACTAGCCGATGCCTTTAAAAGGCTGACCGAATTTTCCTTTAAGGGTTTTACCAGTTGCTATTTCTCCAGGTAGTTTAGGATTTTTAGTGGGTTTACCACTTCCTTTATACCCTCCACCACTGGTTTCTTTTGGTAGGGCTGGGCCTGACATTGTTATCCGTAGTCTGTTACTTTTTCAGCCGCTAAGTCTAGCGGGAAATTATGAGCGTTGCGTTCGTGCATTACTTCCATACCCAGATTAGCACGGTTAAGTACATCTGCCCAGGTTGGTACCACCTTACCGTTACTATCTACGACTGACTGATTGAAGTTAAAGCCGTTAAGATTGAACGCCATAGTGGAAACTCCCATACTGGTGAGCCATATGCAAGTGACTGGCCAAGCTGCAAGGAAGAAATGTAGAGCACGAGAATTATTAAAGCTCGCATATTGGAAGATCAACCTACCGAAGTAACCGTGGGCTGCAACGATGTTGTATGTCTCTTCCTCTTGCCCAAATTTATATCCATAGTTTTGTGACTCATTATCTGTTGTCTCTCTAATGAGTGAGCTGGTGACCAATGATCCGTGCATAGCACTGAACAAAGCTCCACCAAATACTCCCGCAACACCCAACATATGGAAAGGGTGCATAAGGATATTATGTTCCGCCTGAAAGACAAACATAAAGTTGAACGTCCCTGATATCCCCAACGGCATACCGTCAGAGAAACTTCCTTGTCCGAATGGATATACCAGGAAGACTGCAAACGCCGCCGAGACTGGAGCGGAGTAAGCGATTGGAATCCACGGACGAGCACCTAGTCTATAACTAAGTTCCCATTGTCGTCCCATGTATGCTGCTGCACCGATGAGAAAGTGGAATACAATAAGTTGATATGGTCCTCCGTTATACAACCACTCGTCGA
>MDTA01175234.1_pt1 | contig 22519 bp, 20 predicted proteins | sample 811151 | NCBI WGS metagenome assembly MDTA01 (sample SAMN05326648, study PRJNA326480) | marine metagenome | isolation source: seawater | place: Indian Ocean: South | collected 2010
AGATTTTAGAAGGAACAAAAGCAGCTGTGCCTCCACAAGGTGGCAGGAAACATCCTCACCAGGAATTCTTGCAAATTGACACCACTAACATTCTGTTCATTTGTGGTGGTGCTTTTGCTGGGCTTGAAGACACTATAGAAGCACGTCTTGGAGGTGCAGGGGTTGGATTCGGGGCTGACATACGGTCAGCGCAAGAAAAAGACTTAGGAACTCTTTTTTCGGGAGTCCTGCCTGAGGATTTGGTCAAATTTGGATTAATACCAGAATTTATTGGAAGACTTCCGGTTGTAGCTACAGTTTCTCAACTAGACGTTAAAGCTTTGATGAAGATATTGATTGAACCAAGAAATGCTTTAATAAAACAGTACGAGAAAATTTTTGAATTCGAAGATATCGAACTTGAAGTAACAGAAGAAGCTTTACATGCAATTTCTGAACAAGCTCTTGAAAGAGGAACAGGAGCTCGAGGACTGAGAGCGATACTCGAAGAAGTTTTGCTTGACCCTATGTATGAACTTCCGGGTGATGCTTCTGCAGGCAGAGTGATAGTGGATCAAGAAACCGTTCTAGAGCGTAGTGTTCCACGTATTGAGCCAAAAGATGCCGATCAGACTGATCGTGCTGCATCTTAAGCTATTTTGTAAAATTCACCTAAGAGTATGAACTTTAACGAAGCTCTGCGCTACTTGGACCGTTTCATAAACAGGGAAGCTACTGCAGGGCGCATTCATGGATTGAGCTTGGCGGCGATGTCTGACTTAGTTCACTGCATGGGGGACCCACATAAGGATCTACGGGCAATCCACGTCACTGGAACGAACGGAAAAGGTTCTGTTGTGAGCATGATCCAATCCATTATTTCTGCTAATGGACTGCGTGTCGGTTCTTATATGAGTCCGCATGTTGACAGTATTCGAGAAAGATTTGTCCTAGCGAACTCTCAGATAACCGAAGAAATGTTTGCAGAGCTTGTATTTGATGTTTCTCAGTACGTGGAGAGCAACTCTCTTGAACCTAGTTATTTTGAACTACTAACGGCGGCAGCCCTCCTTTTATTTAGCAACGAAGGCGTCGATGCGGCAGTCGTTGAAGTAGGGATTTTGGGCCGGTTTGATGCAACCAATGTACTTGACGGGGAAGTCGCCGTTATAACAAATATTGGTAAAGATCATACGGACGGAAAAAATGAATGGAGAAGATCAATAGCTGGCGAAAAAGCAGGAATCATCGTTGAAGGGAAGCCACTGTTACTAGGAAATCCTGAAGAAGACGTTCTTGATTTGTTTCTTGACGAAAATCCAAGTCCTTTATTTCAGAATAAAAAAGATTTTTCTGTCGAAGATTCTCTCCCAGCTGTAGGAGGTCAGGTGCTGAATATTCGCGGCATCCATGGAAAATATGAAGAAATTTTTCTTCCCCTCTACGGAAAACGACAGGCAGATAACGCCGCATTGTCATTAGCAACTTCTGAGGTTTTTCTTGATGGCCCAATTTCAGAAGAAGTTATAGAAGATGCTTTTAGAAACTTATCGATCCCTGGGCGTATGGAAATTCTTTCTCGCAGACCGGTAGTTTTAGTTGACGGTGCCCATAATCGAGATTCTGCAAAGCATCTTGCGGAAACTGTAAATGAAGTCTTCCCAGCCACTCGAAGAATTTTGATTCTTGGCATACTGGAGCCGCATTCCCCAGAGGAAATATTCAACGAGCTTAAATATATTTCTCCCGATCTTGTAGTGGTCTGCAATGCCCCTTCTGCGAGGGCAGTTAACGCTCGTGAATTAGAAAAGATTGCGTTGAGTCTCGGATATGAAGTAGAGAAGTCAGAAAATCCATATGAGGCCACTTTAAATGCATTAAGGGTTAGTACTGAAGAAGACCTGATTGTTGCTGCTGGGTCTTTTTACAATATTTCGGAAATTCGACGCGCTGTTAAAGAGTCTGAAGAGCAGCAAAGTTAAATTCAGTTTCTGGCCACAAATTTAATTTCAGGTCTTAGCATGTTCTTATGAGTAGAACTTTTGTAATGTGCAAACCCGATGCAGTTGAGAGAAAATTGGTCGGTGAGATAATTCGTCGTCTTGAAGAGTCAGGACTTTCCATCCTCGCTGCTGAATTAAGAACTTTGAATCCCGAAATCCTTGCAAAGCATTATGAAGAACATGTCGGAAAACCTTTTTACGATGATTTGGTGACCTTTATGTCAAGATCCCCAGCAATGCTTATGGTTCTCGAAGGTGAAGGGGAAGCGTTTGCAACTGCTCGTGCATTGATGGGAGCAACAGACCCGGCAGAGGCTGATGCTGGAACTATCAGAGGTGACTTAGGATCTGAGATGCCAGAAAATCTTATACACGGCTCAGACTCTGAAGAATCAGCAGAACGAGAGATATCTATTTTCTTCCCAGAACTATAATTACGCTCTAGGTGGTTATATATGCGCTTAGAGTGGTAAAAACATTTTAAACCGGCTACCGTCAAGGGACGGTTATGTACTTAACTGTAAGTAGTCGATGGCATAATTTTAATAGTTTCTCAGGATTGATATCTAGGAAAGCAATAAGTAATGAACAGTCAGATAGAGCAAGTTGGTGCAGGCACTTTTTTTGGTGGACGTGATATAGCGGTCGACTTGGGAACAGCCAACACCCTCGTCTATGTCAGGGGCGACGGAATTGTTCTAGATCATCCTTCAGTTGTCGCAATAAATACTCTTGATGGAACTGTGTTGGCCGTTGGGGCAGATGCCAAGAGAATGATTGGCCGTACTCCAGGACATATACAAGCAATCAGACCTTTAGAAGATGGAGTGATAGCCGATTTTGACGTTTGTGAAAAAATGCTTCGTTATTTTATTCAACAGGTACATAGTCGAAAGTGGGCCAAACCAAGAATGGTTATTTGTGTCCCATCAGGTGTTACTGGAGTCGAGAGAAGAGCGGTTCAAGAGGCAGCCGAACATGCTGGCGCGAGATCACCTGCCTACATCATCGAAGAGCCTATGGCAGCAGCCATAGGTGCAGGACTACCAATTGCTGAACCTACTGGAAGTATGGTTGTCGATATAGGTGGAGGGACTACAGAAGTAGCGATGATTTCTTTAGGTGGCATTGTTGCTAATCAGTCGATAAGAATCGCCGGAAACGAGCTCGATGAAGCGATTATCCAACATCTTAAACAGGAACACGGTGTAGCTGTAGGGGTAAGAACAGCTGAAAATATCAAAATGAAACTAGGTTCTGCATACCCCTTGGAAAAAGAGCTAGTAGCCGAAGTGAATGCGAGTGATTTATCAACTGGACTTCCAAGAACTGTAAGTTTCACAACTACCGAGATACGTGAAGCAATGGCTTTTCCTTTAATGGCAATTATTGATGCAATTAAAGTAACCCTGGACTCAACACCGCCGGAATTAGCAGCTGATGTGATGGAAAGAGGAGTTGTTCTAACAGGTGGCGGAGCTCTCCTAGTTGGACTCGTAGAGAGACTCACCGAAGAAATAGGTATGAAAGTTTTGGTGGCATCTGACCCTCTTCACTCTGTTGTTTTAGGAGCCGGAAAAGCTTTAGAAGAGATTGACCGTTTCGGAACGATTTTTTTCGGCAGTAACCAGGAGTAATTTTCGTGCCCAAAAGGTCAAGTGATAGGCCCAGGGTGGTTTTACTCGTTTTGATGGCTGCGGCTTTAACTCTTTTGACAGCACAGTTCAGAGACTTTCTTCCTGTAGACGAATTTCAACAAGGTTTTCGGGATGTAATCAGTCCTGTACGAAGAGTTGTTGACAAAGCTACCGACCCATTTCAGAGAGTTTGGAATGGTGTTTTTGAATATGACGAGGTGAGTGAAGAGAATGAGCGACTACAACTAGAAATAGCTCGAATGAGGGGTGCCGAGTTGAGAGACGAAGCAGATCGTGAACTTTTAGAGAGGCTTTTGGGTGAAGTTGACATTGACTATTTGGAACTAGAAACAGTGGTAGCGAGGATCATTGGTGTTCCGGGTGGCAACTATAACAGTCACGTCGTCGAGATTAATAAAGGCAGTGATGATGGATTGCAAGAGGGAGCTGGTGTGATCACCAAAGCGGGTCTAGTTGGTTACCTTTACGAGGTAGACCGCTCAAGTTCTTTCGTACGACTTGCAACACATCCAGATTTTAGAGTCGGAGTGAGGCTGATTAACTCACAAGATGAAGGACTTGCACGTGGAAATGGCAGTCCGGGAATCTTGATTCTTGATGCAGGAATAAGCATTGATTCTGAAGTATCGATTGGTGAAGTTGTTGTCACATCAGGCGGAAGAAGTATTTTTCCACAGGACATTCCAGTTGGAAGAGTTTACGATCCAGATACTCAAGCAGATTATGCCCGTTCGATAGAGATTGACCTGTCTGCTTCATTAGAAAATTTGAGTTTTTTAAATGTAATAACGAGAACAAGCGAAAATTCGAATAAATGAATACTTGGTTGAGAGTCTTGACAGTACTTATATGTGCAGGAATATTACAATCTTCTCTTTTCGCGGAAATAAGGATAGACGGAACTGGAGTAGAGCTTCTCCTGCTCATTGCCATTTTGTCTGGATACCACGGTGGGCCTATTCGTGGCGCACATATTTCTTTTTGGACTGGATTGGTGAATGATTGTGTAGTTGCTTCTCCTTTGGGAATACATGCCCTTATTTATCCCGTGATTGCCGTGTCAGTAAGCAACATTGAAGAAAGGTTTATAGATGAAAGACGTCTCATAAGAGCCTTAGGAATAGCTGTGGGTGTAGCTACAGGAGTTATTTTAACTGCAGCAGTAGGAAATATTTTTGGTGAGCAGATTTTTAATACCAGTTCTTTGCCAGAAACGGCTCTCATAGCAGGTGTCATTACAACTATCTTCTCTAAACCGGTAAGTAGTGTTGTGAATTGGACAGTATCAAGTGGCACTTCAAAAGAAGTTAAAACACATTTTTCAGGACGTGTACGTTGACGGATGAAGTGATTCGCTATCGAATGCGTGTTTTGGCAGTTATAGCTATATCAATGTTTATTGCATTAACTGCGAGGCTTTGGTATCTCCAGGCTCTCAAATCTGATGAGGCGAAAGATATCGCTACAACGAACATTACAAGAGTGGTGAACATTGAGGCACCAAGAGGACAGATATATGACTCGTCTGGAAAATTGCTTGTTGGAAACAGAATAGTTGCTTCTGTGACACTTAATCCTAAAGAGGTTGAAGAAGCAGAAATGAATTCTGAAGAGCTTCTAGAAATGTTGACAGAGGTTGCTGTTGAAATAAATCGTTCCGGGAAGTTGCTCAAGGTGGCTGATATAGAGCAAATAATCAAAAACCCTTCATACGGTCCATACGACGACATTCCAATAGCTGTAGATGTTCCAGAGGATTTACTCGTTTATTTCGGAGAAAGACCATCTCGTTATCCAGGGATACGAGTAGCAGATCGTTCAGTGCGATCTTATCTTTACGGATCTTTAGCTAGTCATGTGCTCGGATGGGTTGGTCCAGTAACGAACTTTGAACTATCAACTAGAAAACCAGTGGATGGGAAGGATTACTCTTTAAGAGATCAAATTGGTAAATCAGGTATTGAACTTATGTTTGAGGATGACCTTAGAGGCGAAAACGGCAAACGTGTGTTTGAAGTTGACCGACGCGGAAGAGTTATACGTGAAAGAACAGATCTTTTTAAGCCTCCTGTAGCTGGCAATGATGTTCAACTTACAATTGATATAGATTTGCAAAATCTTTTGGAAAATGAACTCCAAAAAAGCATTTATTTAGCTAGGGAAAAGGTGCCTGAAGCTTCTGAAGAAGACTTAGAACCAGCGCCTTTTTTAGCACCAGGAGGCTCGAGTCTGATAATTTCACCCAAGGATGGTGAAATTAAAGCAATGGCGTCCTTTCCAACTTATGACCCAAATGAATCTATTGGAGGCTATTCAGTAGATCGTTGGAATGAGTTGAACGATCCGGCGAATGATTTACCGATGTTCAACAGAGCTATTCAAGGGGAGTACGCCCCCGGTTCAACATTTAAAGTTTTTACAGCTCATGCCGCTTGGCACGATGATGTTTTTGGTACTGGAAGAGTTAGGGAAGCAGACGAGCCCATTGATGATCCTGGTGAATATTTTTTACAAAGCTGCCGTGCTGATGCAGAAGATTTGGAAACAGCTGGCGGTTGCGTGTTCAGAAATGCAGGAAGTAAACCCTATGAAAATGTTGATTTAATTAGGAGTCTTACTGTTTCGAGTGACGTTTATTACTACACGATTGGTGAATCCATTTTCATAAATCCGGAACACCCAGATAATTCAATTCAAGATGCAGCGAATCTATATGGATTAGGGATGCAGACAGGGATTCAGCTTCCTTTCGAACAGGATGGGTATATGCCAACTCCCGAAAAACGAAAAGAACGGCACGAAGAGAGTCCCAGTATTTTTCCAAACCCTTACTGGTACCCCGGAGACAATGTAAATATTTCAGTAGGTCAAGGTGATGTTCTGGTAACACCTCTGCAGCTAGCTAATGCGTATGCGACGCTTGCTAACGGAGGCGTAAGCTTAGCCCCAAATATAGTGTCGTACGTTTTAGAGAGAGACGGGACAGTGCTTAAGGAGTTCGGCGTGAGAGTTAAGGGTCAAGTTGAAATTGATTCTGACTTTAAAAATAGAATTCTCAGCGGTCTCGTGGGAGTAACTGAAGACGAAGAGGGAACTGCTTATTGGGCATTCAACTCTATAGCTACAGATGGTGCTTTTTTCCCTTTGGAAAATTTTCCAGTAGCAGGTAAAACTGGAACAGCAGAAGTTAGAGGGAAAGCTGACTCTTCACTTTTTGCAGCATTTTTACCAGCACAAGATCCCGAATATGTAATTGTCACGATTCTAGAGGAAGCAGGCTTCGGTAGCGCTGTAGCTGCCCCTATGAGCGCAAGGGTCATGAAGAGGGTAGTTGAAGATAGCGTGTCGGAAGCACTTACTACCGAAAACCGTTATGCGGTATCGGCTGCACTGCCTTTATGTATCGAATGGTACTTGTGGAAAGAGAGTTCGTCTTTAAGTAATTTAGAAAGTTTTACTGAAATAAATTCAGATGTATTTGGACCTTCTTTGACCCCTGATGGAAATGTTAGAGTTCGCGGAATTGAAATAAATTGTAACGAGGTAATCGAATCTCTCTTATCACCTATTGATGAGTTAAGTCTTTTAGCGAGTAGAGGGTAGTCCAAATGGTAGATATCAGAACTCCCAATTTTGGCAAAATTAAACTATTTAGGCACGTTGATTTCTCTGTTCCTCTTTTGGCATTAGCTCTAAGTGGAATCGGTATTTTGATGATCTATTCAGCCACCAGAAAACCTTTTGAGCTCACTTCGAAAACTGAAACTATGTACGTTCAAAAACAAGCCGTTTTTCTTCTAATTGGCGTTATTGCAATGGTTATTGTTGCGGCAATTGGGCATAAGAGACTGCAAAGACTTGCCCCATTGATTTACTTGCTCATACTCGCTTTACTTTTTTCAGTTCTATTCTTAGGAGTTGAAAAAAAAGGAACTAGGGGCTGGTTCGAATTTGGAATATATCAGTTTCAACCTTCCGAGTATTGCAAAATTGGAATTGTGGTTGTTTTAGCATTTCTTCTAAGCCACGCTGAGACGATTAGTCGGAGGCGGCTAGTTTTGACACTTGTAGCTGCGGCTTTACCGATTGTTGCCATACTTGCTCAGCCCGACTTGGGAACAATACTTGTTTATGGCGCAATAACAGCTGGAATGGTTGTGGCAGCGGGAATTCAAGGACGTTATCTTCTTATTCTGTTTTTACTTTTACTGTCGGGAGTTATAGCTGTATTCGAGTCTGAAACTCTTGAAGAATACCAAGTAGCTAGACTGTTAGTGTTTGTGAATGATGATGAATCAACAGCCGCAAGTTACAACTTAGAACAAGCACAAATTGCTATAGGTAATGGTGGCATAACTGGAAGTGGACTTTTCGAAGGAACACAAAACAATTCTGATTTAGTTCCTGAGCAGCAGACAGATTTTATCTTCACCGTTATAGCTGAAGAAACAGGATTTATTGGCAGTGTTTTAGTTTTAGGTTTGATAGGACTTTTACTATTTCGAATTTGGCGGATCGGGAGGCTAGCAGAAGATAATTTTGGTCTACTGGTTTCTGTAGGAGTTTTCTGCATGATTCTTTTTCAAACTTTTCAGAGTGTTGGGATGTCAACAGGGATTATGCCCATTACGGGAATTCCTTTACCGTTGATTAGTTATGGGGGTTCTTCCATAGTTTCGACGTTTCTTGGTTTGGGGCTAGTAGAAAGCGTTCATATGCGGCGCCATGAGAGGTCAAACTAGATTTTTCATTGATATCAAAAACAAAATGCTACGATTAACTCTATGAGTTCTCTATGGGCAGAGCTCGAACAGTTTCTAGATGAGATAGAGAAGCCTGCAAGGTATATAGGCGGAGAAGATGGGATGGTAAAACCTGAACATTCTCCAGACAAGACTTCGTGGCTTCTCATCTATCCAGACACATACGAGATCGGCTTACCTAATCAAGGTTTACAAATCCTTTACGAAATTTTAAATGAGCGTGATGACTCGTTGGCAGAAAGGTCTTACGCGCCTTGGGTCGATATGTCGCGTGAAATGAGAAACCGTGGGATTCCACTTTTTTCTCTAGACACTCATCACTCTGCTGAAGCTTTCGATATTTTGGCTTTTAATCTTTCGGCAGAATTGGTATATACGAATCTTTTGGAATGTTTAGATTTGGCTAACGTTCCATTTTACTCTTCAGATAGAAACGCCGACGATCCATTGGTTATAGCCGGCGGTCACTGCACTTATAACCCCGAACCTTTTGCCGATTTCATTGATATTGCCGTTTTGGGTGACGGGGAAGAGGTTGTTGGAGAGATAAGTGAAATTTTTACTGAGTGGAAGAGGAAAAACAATCCTAAAAAAAGCAGACTTCAATTGCTTGAAGAAATGGCTGGGTTGCCTGGTGTATATGTTCCGTCTTTGTATGAGGCAAATTTTTCTTCTGGAAGACTGCTTTCTATTTCTCCAAAGGAAGAATCTTCTGCGCCGAACATAGTAGAAAAAAGAACAATTACCGATCTTTCTGATTGGCCTTACCCCAAGAATCAATTAGTTCCCCTTACAGAAGTTGTGCATGATCGACTAAATGTAGAGATATTTCGTGGTTGCACGAGAGGATGCCGCTTTTGTCAGGCTGGAATGATTACTAGGCCCGTAAGGGAAAGGCCTCAAGAGCAGGTTTTAACTATGGTTGAAGAGGGATTGAAAAGAACTGGATATGACGAGGTCTCTTTAACTTCTTTAAGCAGTGCGGATTTTAGTGATATCGAGAGTGTTATTACAGAAGTGATGACACAAGATGCCTGCAGTCCAGTATCACTCTCCTTACCAAGCCTAAGAGTTGATGCATTTACAGTAAATACAGCTGCTCAAATGCAACAAGCGCGTAGAACAGGGCTTACCTTTGCTCCTGAAGCTGGCACATGGAGATTAAGAAACGTAATAAATAAGCTGATAAGCGATGATGATCTTTTAGCTGCCGTTGAATCTGCCTACTCACAAGGTTGGAGAAGAGTCAAACTGTATTTCTTGGTCGGGCTGCCAACAGAAACAGATGAAGATACTTTGGGCATAGTTAGTTTGGCTGAAAAAACTCTTGAGATCGGAAGAAAGTACCATAAAAACCCATCTGTAACGGTTTCAGTAGGAGGTTTCGTCCCAAAACCCGATACTCCTTTTCAGTGGTTCGGTCAAAACACTGAGGAAGAGCTTTTAAGAAAAATTTACCTGCTGAGAGACGCAGCAAAAAAAATTAAAGGTTTGAAACTCAAATGGCATGATAGTAGGGCGACTGTTGTTGAAGGTATTTTGTCTCGCGGTGATCGAAGGTTGGCTCCTGTTATTGAAAAGGTATGGAAAGAAGGTGGTGTTTTTCAAGAGTGGAGTGAACATTTTGATATATCCATCTGGAAAAATGCAATGAAAAGTGAGAACTTGCGAATAGAGGATTTTGCTTATAGGCATCGCGAGGAAGATGAATTTTTACCATGGGACCACTTATCTGCTGGCCTTCACAAGGATTTTCTCTGGCAAGATTGGCGTGATGCTCTTAATAACCAAGGTCTTGAGGATTGCCGATGGACGCCTTGTTATGACTGTGGAGCGTGTACTGGTTATGGGATAGAACACGTTGTGGCTTCAGCAGTGCCACCCGCTGGAGGAAGCCAAGGCACTGGAGTGACCTCCGAACAAAAAGAAATTCGAGTTTCAATAGAAAACAAGACTTCATTTAAAGATTTACAGTCATCAGGAGTAAAGAAATGAAGTGCCTGAGAGTGCGTTACTCTAAATTAGGGAAAATAAGATTTGTAGGTCATCGTGATGTTGCAAGGATTTGGGAGAGAGCTTTACGGAAAGCTGAAATCCCTGTTTTGTATTCACAAGGTTTTTCTCCGCACCCGCGTCTCTCATTTGGATTGGCCCTGCCCACAGGTTTTGAGTCTGAGGCAGAATATGTTGACATATACCTTGATGATGACTTTTTTGACATCGATTTCAAAGAGACTTTAGTTAATCAAAAATTAAACGACTCTTTACCGGATGGTATGAATACTGTGGCTGTAGGAGTAGTTGAAACATCAGAAGATTCCTTGCAAGAGGCTGTGGACTCTTGCATTTGGAAAGTGAAGGTTTCTGGATCTTCAACTGAAGAATTTGAGGTATCTAGAGAGAAATTGATGTCAAGCGATACTTATGAGATTCAACGCGAGAGAAAAGGAAAAATTTTCATAGAGGACATCAGATCACAGGTCCACTCCATAGCGATTGAAGAGAAGAATGCTGTTGATTTCAATATAATTACAGAATTGGGAACGAAGCCTCGTGTGTTGCGCCCTACTGATTTACTGAGAGCGATGAATCCAGAGATAAAGACGAAAAATATTTTAAGAAAAGAACAATTAATTTTGCAGGGAAATACAAGATTTGAACCATTATCATTTCAAAAACTTGACCCTGCCGCGCCTGCTGAGGTTATGGCGTGATGAGAAGGGAAGAAATAAATGTCCAACGAAAAGAAGAAAATAGAAAAATCTTCTTCAACGAAAAAGGAAACTAGAAAGCCAAAAATAGGAGACACTAAACCCGCTCCTGTAGAAGGTAAGAACACAAATAAGTCAACAGAAGATAAAAAGCCAAAAAATTCTAAACGAGAACGGAAGCGTAAGAATTCGCGTTCTACGAATTCAAATAAGACATCTCATGTAGAAGGTATTGGGAACCATTCCCCATTGGAAATAGATGAGGACTCATTACGTCATCGTCGAGGTCGAGAACGACGTGGTAAACCAATAGGGAGATATTTGATGTGTGTCAGTTCTTCCGAAGGAGTAACACAAATTGCTGTGTTAGAGGGCAGATCTTTGATGGAGCACTATGTTTCACATCCGGCTAACGACTGGAGTGAAATACACGGGAATGTTTATCTGGGGAAGGTGCAAAACGTTCTACCAGGAATGGAAGCAGCTTTCGTAGATATTGGAACACCCAAGAATGCTGTTCTTTATCGAGGAGACTTGCAGTTCGATGATCAGGATATTGACGAGTTGTCACCTGTCAAGATAGAAGAGGCACTCAAAGTAAATCAGAAAATCGTTGCACAGGTTACCAAAAACCCTATTGCACATAAAGGAGCCAGATTAAGCCAAGAGGTTTCCCTTGCAGGTAGATTCGTTGTTCTGATCCCAGAAAGTAAGACTTTTGGAATTTCCAAGCGATTGCCTGACTCAGAACGCCGAAGACTACGATCCATACTTGATCGAATTAAGCCTAATGAACACGGAATCATTGTCAGGACAGCAGCAGAAGGCGTTACAGAAGAAGAAATTTCCTTAGATCTCTCTCGGTTGATTCAACAATGGCAAGACATTAATTCTCTCGCTAAAAAAACGAAAGTTCCATCTCTTCTCTACCGAGAACCGGAATTGGTTTTTCGCTACATCCGCGAAGAATTCAATAAAGATTTCAGAGGGGTCCTAATTGATGATTTGGAGCTATTTGAAAAAGTAAAAAACTATGCTGAAAGTGTTGCTCCGGCAATTGCAGACAGAATTTCTTTCTACGATAAAAAAGAAGAGAAGTTAACTTTATTCGAACGTTACCATGTACACGAACAGCTAATGAAAAGCCTGGATCGAAAGGTTTGGCTGCCCTCAGGCGGTTCTTTAATTATCGAGAGCACAGAGGCTCTAACTGTGATTGACGTAAATACCGGTAAGAATGTCGGATCTTCGAGTCTTGAGGAAACAGTTCTGGCTAATAATTTAGAAGCAGCAGAAGAAATTGCCCATCAATTAAGACTCAGAGACATAGGTGGAATAATCGTTATCGACTTTATTGACATGGAATTAGGAAAAAACCGTGAAGTTGTTGCCAATTCTTTGAGGGAGGCTTTACTGCGCGACAAAACGAGAACTCAGGTTTTTGATATCTCTGAGTTAGGTCTGGTGGAGATGACAAGAAAACGCATTGGCGAGGGTCTAATCGAATCTTTCGCTGATGAATGCGGAGATTGCTCCGGACGAGGATTTGTTCTTGATGAAAAACTTGTGGCAGCTTCAGATGGAGGCAAACATCGATAGCAATTGCTATTAAGCGGTGTTTCAATGCTTGTATTCTGTTAGCCTTAACAGGATGTATGCAGTTATTAGTACCGGCGGAAAACAGTACAGAGTCGAACAAGGTCAACGACTGTTTGTAGAGAAACTTGGCGAAGTCGACTCAGATGTCGAGTTAAAACCCATAATGCTTGTTGATGGTGACACAGTTTTGGCGACCCCTGAATCTTTGAACAGCTCAAAAGTAACTGCTCGTATAATCTCAGATGTTAAGGGCCCGAAGATCAATGCTTTTACCTATAAGAATAAGAGTAATCAGCGTCGTCGCTGGGGGCATAGGCAAAAACTTGCCGAGATTGAAATTACGGGAATAAAGAAAGGCTAGTTAAATGTCTAAAACCAAAGGCGGCGGTTCGACTCGAAATGGTCGGGATTCAAATGCACAAAGGCTAGGCGTCAAAGTATTTGATGGAGGAAAGGTCCAAGCTGGAAGTATTTTGATTCGCCAGCGGGGAACTAAATTTCACCCCGGACAAAATGTTGGAAAAGGGTCTGACGATACTCTTTTTGCAACATCAGATGGAATAGTGAAGTTCGGTTTTCGTAGAGGACGTAAACTAATTGATGTTCTAGGTGAGTCTGAATAAGTTTTTAAAAACTTTCAAATTTGTGGATTTTGACTAATCCTGTTTTTAACTACCCTTTTAGGGAGCTGAAAAATGTCGAATTTTGTCGATGAATGTGGCATAAATGTATGTGCAGGCGACGGTGGCGCTGGAGTCGTTTCCTTTCGACGTGAAGCACACGTTTCACGCGGAGGTCCAGATGGTGGAGACGGCGGCAACGGTGGGGATATATGGATTGAAGCTGATCACAATATTGCTTCGCTCTTAGCATTCCGCGACCATCCTCATCGCCGTGCGAAAAACGGCACACATGGGTCAGGAGGCAAAAGACACGGACGTTCAGCGGATGAGTTGATTGTGAGAGTGCCTGAAGGCACCACAATTTATGAACTTGAAGGAGATGAGATCTTAGCCGATCTCTCTAGAGATGGAGATCGTTGGTTGGCGGTACGCGGCGGTCGTGGAGGTAGGGGAAACGCTCGCTTTTTAAGTAATAAAAGAAGAGCACCAACTTTTGCTGAACAAGGTGAAGAAGGCGAGGAGAAGTGGCTTAGGCTGGAACTCAGACTATTAGCCGATATCGCTTTAGTTGGTTTTCCAAACTCAGGAAAAAGTACATTCATTTCCAAAATTTCAGCAGCAAAGCCTCGCATTGCTGATTATCCGTTTACGACACTTGAACCTAATCTAGGGGTAGTAAAAATTCCTGATGTGCCTGAATTTACTGTTGCTGATATACCGGGCTTAATTGAAGGAGCGAGTGAAGGCAAAGGACTGGGACACCAGTTTTTAAGGCATATAGAAAGAGCTAGCGTCTTGCTTATTCTTTTGGATCTCTCTCAAACTTCAGAATTTTCCCCAGAACATCAGAAGGCAGTTCTCGAAAATGAATTAAGTTCCTACCGTCCAGAACTTTTAGAAAGACCTCGACTTGTAGTCGGTTCCCGTTCAGATATGGCGTTAGAACATTTGAAATTTGAAGGTGAAAGAGTTTCTTCTATTACTGGTGAGGGAATTAGCGAAGTTTTGTATCGCATGGGTGGATTGATTGAAGAGGTTCGCTCTAGAAAACCTGTTAATCCGACACGAATTTTACATAGACCTGAACCTGAGGGTTTACAGGTTAAAAAGATAGAGAGTAATCAATGGGAAATAACAGATCGAGAGCTAGTAAGAATTACTAACCTTAACGACTTGAGTAATCCTGATGCTATGGCATACCTTCAGGATCGCTTTAAGAGTATGGGCGTTGATAGGGCTTTAACGCGAGCAAAGGTAAAAAAAGGCGAAATTGTGAAGATAGGAAAACTAGAATTTGAATATGAAGAGGATTAATAAAACAGTAGTAGTGAAAGTGGGCACCTCTTCAATAACGAACAAACAAGGAGAGATATCACAGCAGTCAGTTGCAAAAATTTGCGCTGAAGTTGCAGATCTTAAAAATGCTGGAAATAAGGTCGTGATCGTTACCTCAGGAGCCATAGCCGCAGGCCTTCCTTTTTTGGGCTTGGCAGGTAAAAACAGACCTCGCGACTCTGCAACCCTGCAAGCTATCTCAGCTATAGGTCAAGGTTCTCTTATCGGCAATTATCGCGAAGAGCTAGCAAATCATGGCCTATTGGCCGGACAAGTTTTACTAGCTCCACTAGATTTTTTCGTTCGTTCCCAGTATTTGCATGCACGGAACACACTCACGACTCTGATTGATTTAGATGTTGTCCCAGTCGTAAATGAAAATGATGCTATAGCAGATGATGAAATACGTTTTGGTGACAACGATAGAATTGCCGCACTAGTTGCGCATTTAGTTGAAGCTGATTTGTTGGTCTTGTTGACAGACACTCCAGGTCTTTTTACAGCGGATCCCAATATGGACTCTAACGCTTCCCTTATAGAGGAAATAATTGAAGTGAACCAAGAAATGGAAAAATATGCAGGGGGTAGCAATTCAGAGATAGGGAGTGGGGGAATGGCTTCAAAATTAGCTGCCGCCAAAATTGCTAGCTGGTCAGGCGTTAGAACTGTGATAGCAGACGCGTCACGAAGTGACATCCTTCGAGATGCTTGTAGCGAAAAAAGTGGGATTGGAACCGTTGTGCATCCCAGACAAGAAAGACTGGGTGCTCGGAAACTGTGGATTGCTTTTGCTGTCGGCTCCAAAGGTCAAATAACGGTCGATAAAGGAGCTAGAAAGGCATTAGAAGGAAGAGCTTCTTTGCTGCCAAGTGGTGTTATAGGGATGCAAGGAGATTTTGAGATTGGTGATGCTGTTGAGGTTGTAGATGATGAGTCGAGAATATTTGCAAAAGGTATCGTTCGGCAAAATGCAGACAACGTCAGAGCAACTGCGGGGTTAAATACTGCACAACTCCCAGAAGGAGTATCTCATGAAGTCATTCATACAGATGACTTAGTGATACTTCCGTAGCTTCTCCGATTCCGCTTTCAGTTTTTTCGTTATCAGCAAAGATTCCTCGACTTTATTCTTGTTGGCAATAAAAATATAAGAGACAAGTGCAAGAGGAATAAATATTACATTAGTAAGAATTTCGTTAGTCGCTGGCAGCAATAAACGTCCAGCGGTCACCACAATTAAGGCTGTGAGAGCAGCTGGTAGAAGTTTTGAGATTGGAGACAACTGGGATGCCCTTGGAGGCAGTTCCTTATTAGTTTTCCTACTTAGAAAAAACATTTCGAACCAAGCGCCCATCGCAGAAGCAGCAGCTAAACCTACTGCTCCTAGATGTGGGTTTTCTGGAAGGGATCGTATTCCTTGGCTTAAGGGACCCCAATCGCTAAAAAGTCCTCCAGATTCACTATTCAAGCTTCCATCAGAGATATACAGCCTGTCTAAAGGAAACATTAATAACAGACCTAAAAAGAGAGCTATCGCTACACGCATACTTGCAGCAATAGCCGGTGTTTTAGTGTCACCTCTTGCATATAAAGCAGTTTGAAGTATTCGTGTACACCCTATAGCAGGCAGTCCGAGGGAATATACAGCTAAAGTTGCCGCTACCAGAATCGTGTCATCCCTGCTAAAAGACCCCCATTGGAAAAGGATTCCAATTATTTGATCTCCTAGGGAAATATATATAACTGATGTAATAAGCATCAAAAAAGACACTTTTTTAATACCCTGATCAAGACGTCTAAGTAAATTCGCGTTATCTATATTTCGAGACATTTCAGGTAGTTCAGCTGCAGCGAGACTCAAAGCAAACAGACTTACTGGAAGAATATAGAGAACTTGAGCAGATATTAGAGCTGCGACTGCTCCTGTTGCCAGCAAAGAAGCCAGAAGTAAATCGAAATAAGCAGAAATTTGAACTACCCCTCTGCCTATAACAGCAGGGTTAAAGCGTTTTACTATTTCCTTTACGTGTGAATTTTTAGCGTCGAAAGAAATTCTGATTTTGTTCCGCAGTTTGAGAACGCCAGAAAATTGTAATAAAAGCTGAGCTGCTCCACCTACTAGTAAACCCCATGCAGCTGCTTTTGCCGCTTTTGTGGGTTCCCAATTGTTGCTTATTGCGATTATAAGAACTATGACTTGTGCAACGTTCCAGATAACTGGAGCAACATAGGAAAGGAAAAATTTTCTATGGCTATTTAAAACTCCGAGACACCAAGCAGCAAGAACTAAAAATCCTATTCCACATGTTGTTATCTTGATCAGGTCAGCTGTTAAGTCTAGTTTCTCTGAAGTAAACCCGGGAGTTAAAATTTTCGCTATTGGCTTCGCCATGAAAATTCCAATAAGTGTCAGTCCACCTGTAAAGGCAATTAGAAGTCCGGCAATAGCTCCGGCTACTTTGCCAGCTTCTTCTTCTTTTCCTTCGGAAATAAGTCTGCTGTAGACGGGAATGAATGAACTTGATAGAGAACCTTCACCGAGAAGATTTTGCAGCAGGTTGGGTATACGCAACGCCGCGGCAAAAGCATCGGCAGCGGGGCCTAGACCAAGCACAGAGCGAAGTAATGATTCTCTTAAAAGCCCTGTTAGGCGTGAGAGTAGTATTCCAGCGCTAATTTTCTTTGCGCTACTAGTTGTAGATGAAGAATCTTCAGAGGACATAAACTCTTACCGCTTTCCAACTAAAAGGTTACTCGAGGGAGTATTGGAGCGTGATTAGCCTAAATATTTTCTACTAATATAACTATTTGTTATTACTCACTTTTTTCTTAGGATGACGCGCCGTTAAAAGATACGATATGCAGGTGGATTACAGATTTGAAGACGTGACTGGTGTGCGCACTGGCTTAAGCGAAGTTAATTATCTTGCCGATGACGGGATCGCGGGAATTGTTTACCTTGCAGATCGTCTTGCTAAACCTGTATTGATCGAAGGCCCTGCTGGAACTGGAAAAACTCAATTGGCAAAAAGTGTTGCAGAAATGAGTGGAGCGCGCTTAATAAGACTGCAGTGTTATGAAGGTCTCGATGAGTCAAAAGCTCTGTACGAATGGAATTACAAAAAACAGCTCTTACGTATTCAAGCTGAGAACGAAACTAGAGACTGGAGTGAGATCGAAGATGATCTTTTTTCAGAGGATTTTCTGTTAACGCGTCCTCTTCTTGAAGCTATACGTGCTGAAGATCCTGTTGTTCTTCTTATAGACGAAGTTGATCGCGTTGAAATTGAAACAGAGGCTTTGTTGCTCGAAATACTTTCGGAGTACCAAGTCTCGATACCGGAGTTGGGAACTGTTGAAGGCAATCAAGTTCCATTAGTTTTTTTGACTTCGAATGGCACGCGTGAACTTTCCGAAGCATTGAAAAGAAGATGCCTGTACCTTTACATCGACTATCCAGATTTGGAACGTGAGCGTGAGATTATAAATGCGAAAATTCCCGATATGGATAAAAATTTGGCTGACCAAGTTGCTCGGATTGTGCGTTCAGTTAGACAACTTGATTTAAAGAAACACCCATCGGTTTCAGAAACTCTTGACTGGGCAAAGACGCTTTTGTTGCTTGGTGTAGAGAAAATTGATTCTGATGTTGCGGCCGAGACCGTAAATGTATTGCTCAAATACAGGTCTGATATAGAAAAGGCTATAAAAGAATTTGCAGATAATCCAGAAGTAACTGAAGACGAAGAAGGTGCAGCTTAAGCTGCGGGTATCAAAAAAATGTCATCAACTTCCAAGTTGGATAATGCAATTCAGATAGAAGATAGAGATCCTCCACTGCTTGACCTGCTTAATGGTTTTATTCTAGAACTTCGCCAAGCTGGATTACCTGTAAGCCTTACTGAAAGCCTCGACGCTATGGAAGCTGTGAGTCATATACCTATTGAAGACCGTGAGGCTTTTAAATATGCTCTCGGAGCAACTCTCGTAAAAAACAATTCCCATTGGAAGTCTTTCGAACTTGTTTTTGAGGTTTATTTCTCTATACGAGGTTCTGAGTATGTAATTCACGCAGACAGTTCAGAGGTGCTACAAGACCAACAATTGAGTGAAAGCAATTCTCAAGAAAATCAGAGCCCTGCAGGGGGAGGGGCCATGTCGGGACTATCTCCTGAGGAGTTGCAGGAAATGCTTTTTCGAGCTTTATTAAATGGTGATCAAGAAATGATGCGCTTACTGGCGCGCCAATCGGTCATTAGATATGCAGGTATGGAGCCTGGCAGGCCAGTGGGTGGGACTTACTATCTTTACCGAACTCTTAGAAATCTGGATCTTGATTCTATGCTCGATCGGCTGATGAGCGAGAGTAGAGAACAGGCTTTAAACGAACTTACTCAACTTGAAGAACGTCTAGAAATGGATGAGTACAAAAGTAGAATTGAGGATTTAAAAAAGCAAATAGAATCTGAAATCAGACGCAGTTTGGTAGCTGATCGCGGTGTTGAAGCTATGGCTAGAACTTTGAGAAAACCGCTTCCTGAGGACGTAGATTTTATGCACGCTTCAAGAGAAGAAATGGCCAACCTGAGACGCTCTTTGTACCCACTTACAAGAAAACTAGCAGCACGCTTAGCTCGCCGAAGGAAATATGGAAGGCGTGGCCCCCTTGATTTTCGCAAAACAATCAGACATTCTTTGAGTTACGGGGGAGTTCCGGCTGAACCTAAATTCAAATTTCCACGCCCATCAAAACCAGAAATTATGGTGGTTGCCGATATTTCCGGTTCAGTTGCTGCTTTCGCTAGGTTTACTCTGCATTTGCTTTACGCCATCTCTAGTCAATTTTCAAAAGTGCGCTCATTTGTTTTCATCGATGGATTAGACGAAGTCACTCCTTTTCTAGAAGGTGTAGAAGATATTGGCGAAGCAGTCCACCGGGTAAATACAGAAGCAGATGTGGTATGGGTTGACGGGCATTCTGATTACGGTCACGCTTTTGGTGTTTTTTGGGAAAAATATGGAAAAGATATAGGCCCAAAAACCACAGTTCTCATTTTGGGAGATGCGCGAAACAACTACCATGCATCGCAATCATGGATTCTTAAAGAAGCACATCAAAAAGCTAGAAAACTTTACTGGTTGAATCCTGAACCACGGGCCTACTGGGATACTGGTGACTCGATTCTAGGAGAGTATGCAACCCATTGTGATGGAACTTATGAAGTTAGAAACCTTAGACAGTTGGAAGCTTTTATAGAAAAGCTCGTTTAGCTATAAAAGCTTCAGTTTTTGTGGAGAAGTTCAGCGATCCTAAAAGCAATGTCGATACTTTGTGAGCCATTAAGGCGAGGGTCGCACATTGTTTCATATCTTTTGGACAAGTCATCAGCATCGAGTTCACTTCCACCACCTAGACATTCGGTAACGTCATCTCCGGTCAATTCAAGATGCACACCACCAGGGTTAGTTCCAACTTTTTTATGTGCTTCGAAAAAACCAGTTATTTCTTTCAAGACGTCATCAAAATGCCTTGTTTTATGACCATTTTGGGTGGAAAAAGTATTTCCATGCATAGGATCGCAAACCCAAACAACAGGGTGTTCAGCATTGTTAACAGTTTCAAGAACACGTGGCAGTTTGTCGATAACCACATCTGCACCCATTCGTGAAATAAGGGTAAGTCTTCCGGGGATTTTTTCAGGGTTTAGAATTTCACAAAGCTTAACTGCATCTTCTGGGTCTATTTCAGGCCCGATTTTGCAACCAATAGGATTTTTCACCCCTCTCAAGAATTCTACGTGTGCACCGTCAAGTTCTCTGGTTCATTCTCCTATCCAAAGCATATGAGCAGAGCAGTCGTACCATTCTCCTGTTATTGAGTCTTCTCGTGTTAGGGCTTCTTCGTAACCAAGGATAAGTGCCTCATGACTTGTGTGAAAGTTCACTTCACTCAGCTCGGATAGTTGATCTCCATCGATTCCACATGCGTGCATAAAAGAGACAGCACGATCTATCTCATCGGCTAGCGCTTCATAGCGTTGCCCTGCGGGGCTTGCTGCTACAAATTCACGGTTCCATTGATGGACTCGGGAGAGAGCTGCAAATCCCCCTTTTGTGAAAGCTCGCAGAAGATTAAGCGTGGCAGCAGCCCTGTTGTAGGCAGTCAGAAGGCGCTTTGGGTTTGCTGCCCGTGAATCTTCATTGAAGTTTATATCGTTGACCATATGACCTCGAAAAGAAGGAAGTTCGAGTCCGTCCACCGTCTCAGTATCGCTTGATCGAGGTTTAGCAAACTGTCCCGCAATGCGACCAACTTTCACAACTGGCACTCCGGTGTAATAAGTAAGGATCACTGCCATTTGTAAAATTACGCGAAGACGGTCTCTTATTGAATCAGCTGAAGTATCAAAAGATTCTGCACAGTCCCCGGCTTGAAGTAGTAATGCTTCACCTCTTGAAACAGCTGCTAATTGTTCAGTTAGATTTCGGGCCTCACCGGCGAAAACTAAAGGCGGAAGTGTGGATAGCTCATCTAAAACCTTTTGAAAGGATGCATCATCTGGCCATGCAGGTTGTTGCTTGGCTTGGAAATTTCGCCAAGAGTCGGGTCTCCATTCAAGACAAGTGTTTACTTTAGAACTTTTAGCCATGTATAGAGTTTACGAAATAAGTCTGGTAGAAGAAAATGATTTATTTAAATGTGCAATTTAAGCGACAACTATGCTCTCACCGGCTCGATCACGCACAGTATTGACAGCTCTTTTAACCAAACGTCGGGCTGCTTCAGCGGTCACTCCCAGTTCTTCTCCAACTTCTCTGTAGCTTCGTTTTCTACCATCGACGAGTCCAAATCTCTGCTCGACTGCATATCTTGCTCGTTTGTCTAAAACATCTAGAAGTCGAGTTGCCATTTCGCTTTCAGAGCGGTCCATTACTTCTTGCTCGGGTCCGGGGTTTATGTCAGGAAGTAGATCAACCAGTTCATTACTATCATCGTCGCCGATTGTCCTATCTAGAGAGGTAGGTGTTGTCAGTCGGTGAAGTCTGGCATGTTCTTCATCAAGTTCGTCTCCATTGCCTGAGACTGCTCTAAGCGCAGCACGTAAACTAGCTGAGCGGTCACCAGGTAGTCTTACGAGGCTTGCTTTTTGGTCAAGAGCCCTTCCTATGGCCTGTCTTATCCAAAAGGTTGCGTAAGTGGAAAATTTGAATCCTTTTCTCCAGTCAAACTTGTCTACGGCATGTTCAAGGCCTAAGTTTCCTTCTTGTATAAGATCTAAAAGTTCCATTCCGGGAGGTAATGGGTAGCGTCGAGCTACGCTGACGACAAGTCTAAGATTTGACCGGATGAACCTGTCTTTCGCTTGTTCAGCAGCCCTTATTGCTCTGACGATATCCCTGCCTGTTTCTCCAGCTTCTTGGCGGGCGCGAGCCTCTGTTCCTGCTTCGATAGTTTGGGACAGTTGTCTTTCTTCTTGTGCATTAAGAAGGGGCACCATTCCAATTTCGTTTAAATATTGTCCTACTGAATCACTCATTTTGTCTCTTTTTTAATCGCGTTTAACCGCGTCTCTGTTTCTTGTCGGAATTGCTTACCTACTAAGAAAATTTGCTGGGAGAGGCTAAAAACTGCATTTTTTGTTCAGTTTATTAACTTCCTGACTACTATTCTGACACAATTAGTGCGACTGGGAAAGTGTCGGCCGCTATGACTTTCGTCATACCTTCCACGTTTTCCCTTGTTTATAAGGTTTTATAAGCATTTAATTTCGTTGATTTTCTTTGAAAAAGCGCCGTTAAACAGCGAAAATTTCAATCAAGTATTACTATTTAGTTGTGACTAAAGAG
>MDTA01165332.1_pt1 | contig 22517 bp, 14 predicted proteins | sample 811151 | NCBI WGS metagenome assembly MDTA01 (sample SAMN05326648, study PRJNA326480) | marine metagenome | isolation source: seawater | place: Indian Ocean: South | collected 2010
CTTGGTGGCCCGCGCCATGTCCGGTTCCAACTGGGCGATTCTACTCACCCGGAGACCGATACTGGGATAGACCTCATAGCGGGTGATGGTCGGACCGCGGGTGATATCCCCCGCGGTCACATCGACCCCGAAGGCCTTGAGGGTCTCCACGATCTTGGTCTGCTGCGCAATAAGCGCATCCGTATTATCCTCGGCAGGGGCCTCGTCCTCGTCATATTCCAGCAGATCGAACCCGGGCAACTCATAGTCCTCAAATCCTTCCGTGCTGAGAGCCGCATGCTGTGCTGACCTCTTGCGCTCAAAGGGCTTGGCTCCGGCCGCCATGGTTGGCGTAATTCGCTGGGTGGCATCAATGATCTGGGGCTCCGGGAGTTCCTGTAATGGCAGGTGTGATTGTCCTTTCTCGTCCTCCTCAAAGGCAATGACCTCATCGCTTTCCCACTCCTCCGCGACGTCTTCTTCCACTTCTTCCGCCGGAGTCCTGCCCTTTCCGGCCTTCCTGCCCGCGGTTGATTTCTTCTTTCCTCCCGCCCGGGGGCGCCCTGCTTTCTTCTTCTCCCTCGCAGCCCAGGCCTCGCGGAGGTCACCGATCCTCTCAAGACTCCAGAGACAGAGCTCCTTGACGAACTTTATCGGATGAAACCCCAGCAGGGTGAAGAAGCTCAACCAGTAGATCATGCCGAGCAGGATAATCGATCCCATCGTGCTGAGCAGTCCCTTGAAAACGACAACTCCCAGTCCCTCTCCCACGACTCCACCGGTTCCCGCAATCAGGTAGCTCTCCTGCCACGTCGTGAAAAAGCTATTCTGAACTGCCAACAGGCTTGCTCCACTGATCAGGCAGACGGCAAAACCAATCCACGTCCGCAAACTGAAGAAGGCCCCCAGAAAAAGCCTCCCCACTCCCAGCCAGAGCAAACCCAGGGGCAGCATGTAGGCGGCAACTCCAAAGAGCTGAATCTGGACGAACCCGATGAGGGTTCCCACCGGGCCGATCCAGTTCTGGCGAGGTTGATTGGCTTCCATGTCCAGGGCAAAGCCACTCAGGAAGGTCCAATCCGTGAGCGGAAACTTGATTGGCAGGTCCCCCGGGGTATAGGAGATGAGAGATAACAGGAGCAGAATCCCGGTGCCCGAGAGCACGATGCCCATGGCCTCGCCTGACCAACGGGATCCGTCGGCACCCTTCCGCTTCGACTTGTTCCTCGACCTCGCCATAAACTTTTATGCAGCGCCCGGATCAGACTCTGCTACTCACATAGAATCCCCTAAAACCAAGGGGCAAACAAGGTTGAATGATGGTTTTTTTAATTTTCAGGAATCCTTAAGCATTTTATCGGACTTCCCCCCGTTTCCTGTCACCGTTCCTGCCGTTGCCACCCTGCCCTTATGCGTCTTCTTCTTGTTTTCCTGAGCGAACCCCTCCCCGGTCAGGTCAAGTCACGACTGACCCACGCCATTGGTCCGGAACGGGCCGAAGTCGTCTACCGCGCGATGGTTCGGATTCTTCTGGCCCAGTTGAGTGGACTGGAGCAATGCCTTATACGTTTCTGCCACACTCCTGACGACGCCAGTGATGCCCTTCGCTTATGGCTCCTTACCGAGGTCATGGAGGTTCCTGAGATCCAACTGGCCCCGGAAATCATGGACTTTCATCCGCAGGGTGAAGGCGACTTGGAAGACCGGATCTGCCGGGCCGCGGGGAATGCCTTCGAGGAAGGATACCAGAAGGTCGCCATCATAAGCAGCGACTGTATCGAGCTATCCAGTCGCTGGATTCACGCCGCCTTTGCCCAGCTAAACGAGCAGCACGAGGTGGTAGCCGGACCAACCACCACCGGAGGTCATCACCTCCTTGCCATGCAACGTTACCTGCCAGCTCTCCTGAGGCAGATCTCCTGGAGTGGGACCAACGCATTCCAGGCCACCATCCAAAACGCAACACAAGAAGGGGTAACCCTCTACCAACTACCCCCACTTCCTGAAATCGGGACCGAAAAGGACTATCATCAAGCCCTGTCGGGGCCGATGGGACGCCGACTTCGAAAAGCAATTGAGACTTTCGATCCCTGAATCCCGCCAGACGGTATTCAGGCAGGGGCCATTATGATCTCTTGACTCTTGGCAACGACCGCACTCCGTGTTCAATACATCGGTGTGGTCCCTATCACCTTCCAACCACTCTATATGCCCCGGGTATGGGGCGGGCGGGCTCTGGAAACCACTTACTCAAGGGCGTTGCCTGACGCTCAACCCTACGGTGAATCCTGGGAAATATCGGACCGTAGCTGCGAGCAATCGGAGGTGATTACAGGCGAATTCGCTGGAGCTACTCTCCACGATCTCTGGAAGGGGCAAAGGGAGCAGATTTTCGGAAGCGGTTTAAAGGGAGAGCGCTTCCCCCTTCTCATGAAAATCCTCGATGCCCGGGATGACCTCTCCATTCAGGTCCACCCCCCTGCCTCAGTCGCTTCCCGCCTGGGTGGCGAACCCAAGACCGAGATGTGGTATATCGCGGAAGCGCTCCCTGACTCCCGGCTCTACCTTGGTCTCAGAAACGGAATAACCCGGGAGCAGTTCGAAACCTCCATCCGGAAGGGATCAGTCGATCAATCGGTGCACTCGGTACAGCCCCGTGCCGGACAGTCCATCTTTATTCCCTCTGGGCGCCTCCATGCCATCGGCGCCGGCATGCTGATCTTTGAAATCCAGCAGAACTCGGATACAACCTACCGCACCTTTGACTGGAACAGGGTTGGACTGGATGGCAAGCCCCGCGACCTCCATATCGCTGAATCCCTGGAGAGCATCGACTTCGACGATTTTGAACCGGAAATGAACCAGCCGGAAGATCAGTCCCTGGCCGTCTGCAAGCACTTCAAGGTAGAGCTCCTGAAGCTGTCTCCCGGAACAACGATCGGAAATTCTGATCCTGATCGCTTCTCGATCCTGGCAATCGTAAATGGAAAATTGTGCAGCAGCGACAAGAGGGAATATTCCGCCGGAGATTTTCTCCTTCTTCCCCGTGGACAGGAGCGCTTGAAGGCTGCTTCCGAAACCTCCCTGCTGCAGACCACCATTCCCCGCTGAAGTAATCCTTCAGTCCGGGAAGACAATCGCACGATGCCCATCCAGGATAATCCGCTCATGGACATGATAGCGGATACCCTTGGCGAGAGCAGAACGCTCACAGTCCCGCCCCAGCCTGATGAGGTCATGCACTGAGTGGTAATGCTGCACCCGCTCCACTTCCTGGTCGATGATGGGACCGGCATCCAGGTCCTCCGTTACATAGTGACAGGTTGCTCCAATTAATTTAACTCCGCGCTCGAAAGCCTTGCGGTAGGGGTTCGCTCCCGCAAAGGCGGGAAGAAAGCTGTGGTGAATATTGATCATCCTTCCCTGATAGTCCGAACAAAGCCACCCCGGGACTACCTGCATGAAGCGGGCAAGGACAACCAGTTCCACCGCCTGCTCTTTCAGCAGTTTCTCAATCTCCCGGAAGCCGGGTTCCTTGTCTTCCCCGATCTCCACGAAATGAAAGGGAATACCTGCCTTCTCGGCGATTGAACGACAATCCTCCCGGTTCCCTATAATTGAAGTGATGTCGACTGGAACTTCCCCCAGCTGGGCCCGCCATAGGATCTCGTTAAGACAATGATCAGTCCTGGTAACCAGCACCGCGGTACGCATGCGATATGGAAGCCGCCGGAAATGCCAGCGTGCCTCCAAGGCGCGTCCGAGGGTCCCGAACCCTCCCACAAAATCGTCCGTTTCCACATCAAGCCCGGAGGTGTCGATTTCAAGCCGGGCGAAGAATCTCTCATTAGCCGTATCCGTAAACTGGTTGAACTCCACCAGGTTTCCCTGATGGTCGGAGACGTAGCCCGCAATCCGGGCCACCAAACCGGGGCGGTCGGGACAATCAATTTTCAGGATCAATCCTTCTCTGGTCATGGGTCACTTTCGTTTAGTTAAAGTTCGAGCGCGCTTACGGGCAAGTTCCAGGAAGTCCCTGGCAATGGGTTTGAGACTCCCCTGGTATATCGCTCCCACCACCACAGGGGGAAATCCGGTAAGACGAATCTCCCGTAATCCTTTCGCAGGTTTCTTTCCGGGAATCGAAACCCCCATGCCCACCCCGAAACCTCGAACCACATAGTCCCTGATTAAATCGAGTGAATTTACCTCCATACTGGTCATCAGGTTGATCTCGCGCTCATCAAAAGCCTCCAGCAACATCCTGCCGAGAACCTCCCGGGACGGCAACCCCACCAGAGGATGCTTGAGGATTTTTCCCTCCGAGTAAGGGTCGTCTGTCAGGAGATCCCCCAGACGGCGCGCCTTCCAGTTCTCCGGGACCAGTAACACCAGGGGGACCTTGAGTAATTCCACTGCCTCCAGCCCATCCATCAGGCGGCCGTAGATAATACTCACCCCAAGGTCTATTTCCTGATTGAGAAGAAGACCCCGGACATCACCCGGCTCCACCTCCCTGAGGGAGAACCGCACCGCGGGTTCCTTCGTCCGCATGTCGGTGAGTAGATCAGGGAGATGATTTCGCATGGCCGAGGCCGAGGCCGCAATTCGCAGGTGGCAGCGTTCCTCTCCCTTGAGGCGGGCCTCCACATCCCCAAGCCGCGAAAAAAAGGGGTAGAGGAAATCGTAAAGTTCATCGCCGGCGGGAGTCAGGGCAAAGGGCCTTCGATTGAACAGTTTTACTCCAAGGTCCTTTTCCAACTGGAGAATCTGGCCACTCACCGCAGGTTGCTGGATACCATAAGGCATTTTCCGGACCGCAGCCGTAATCCCCTCATACTTTGCAACAAAGTAGAACAGCTCAAGGTGATGAATATTCATGCCCCCGGGGGGATAACACCTTTGATCATCAGTTCAATCAATACTTCTGCAGCTTGGATCAAGTCACCCCGTGGCGGGATCCCGGTATTTTCGAATGCAGATGGCTTGAAACTCGGGGCGTGAAACTGAAACTCCGGGTATGCGCGCCGTCATTCAAAGGGTTTCCCGGGCATCAGTCACCATCGAGGAGGAAGTCGTTTCCTCCATCGAATCCGGACTCCTCGTCCTCCTCGGAATTGAAGAAGCCGATGACAATACGGACATTGAGTGGCTCACGGCCAAGATCGCCAACATGCGCATTCTCGATGACGGGGAAGGCCGCATGAATCGCTCCCTCCTCGATACAGGTGACAGCGTAATTGTGGTCAGCCAGTTTACCCTTCATGCCAGCACCAGAAAAGGTAACCGCCCCTCCTTTATCCGTGCTGCGCGACCAGAACAATCTGAGCCACTTTACCAGGATTTCTGTGAAGCCCTGTCTTCCCGACTGGGCCAGCCTGTTGGCCGGGGACGATTCGGGGCCATGATGGAAGTCTCCCTCATCAACGAGGGACCCGTGACAATCGTAATTGATTCCCGGAACCGCGAATAAGATTCAGGCAGCTTTCCTAGTCCTTCAAACGCGTCTTGGTACCACAATACATGCAGCGGAAACTGGAAAAGACCACGGCATCCCGGGCCATTGCAAACCCATACCCCAGGATAGAGCTCACTGCCCGGTCATGCTTCTGGCACTTCTTGCCTACGAACAATTTCTGCCCACAGATCCGGCAGCGCACTTTTGTCGCCAGTAGAAGATAAAGGATCAGGCAAAAGGGAAATACGAGAAGCAACAGGGTGATACTCGAGTGAAAACGAGTTTCGAAGAAGAGCATCATGCCACCGGAAACCAGCAACCCCAGCATGGCCAGGAAACTCAGGAATACAGTCAACACCGTCACAATCGCGGCCAACCTGACCTTCCCCGCATCCGGATGCGACACGCCTCGACTCCGCCTCTCTCCCCTCGATCCGGAACCCGAAAGGTCTTCCAGACTCCGAAACACCAAGCCCTCCTCCGCAGAATCAGCAACTGAGAAATCCCGCCGTCGATCCACTGCCGATTTTTCCCCGCTCGTGGGCGTCACCTTCTCAGGCCTCCTCTCCCTCTCCCGTATGCCATCGGGGAGAAGCTTGGCGACTGGTAATGCAGAGAGACTTACGCCCGCGCTCTCCATCCGCTCCCGAGAAACTTCCTCAGCCTCAAAGGCGAGAGCCCCGGTTCGCTTTCGAAGCAGACTGCGACCCGTGTCCTGCCACGCCTTCACGAGGTCCGTCGAGGGACAACTCATACTCTCCTCCTGCTGAGCAATGACATCCTCAAGTCGTTGCGTGATCTCCTCCACCTCAAGGGAGGTCAACGCTTCCACGGTATCTAATTCAACCTCTCGAAGAAGGGACAGAAGAGGCTCCGTAATGCCTGGAACTTCAGAGATCTCCGTCATCCCGGTAGTATTAAAGAACGGTTACTCATCGACCTGACCGGGCCAAGGCTAGGAGAGCGCTTTCAGGAGCTCCTCCAGTTGACCCATTTTCTCCCGCCACTCCTCAAGCCGCTCCCGCTCCTTCTCAACCACCTCGGGCTTGGCGTTCTCCACGAACTTGGAATTGCCCAGCATCCCCTCACTCCGGGCCAACTCCTTGCCTACCTTCGCCATCTCAGCCTCGATACGCGCCTTCTCCGCATCCACGTCAATAAGCCCCTCGAGGGGAAGATAAACCTCTCCAATGGCAGTCACAGCAACCGGAGTTCCCTTCGGAGGTTCATAGCCAGAGGAAAACTCAACATCCCTTGCACCACAGAGAAGACCAAGGGTTGCTCCCTCGGAATCAATCCATTCATTGGAAGCCTTCACGATCAGGCACACATTCCTGTTCGCTGCCAGATTGTATTCCGCCTTCAGGTTCCGGATCCGGGAAACTGACTCGTAAACTTCCCCGACCCTTCTCCCCGCTTCGCGTCGCTCTTCCTCCGAAATACCAAACGACTCCAGGGGAGACTCCCCGGGAAGAGGCTGCTTCATGAGCAGCACATTCTCTCCTCCAAAGCCCAGCTTCTCCCACAACTCCTCGGTAAGATGAGGCATGTAAGGGTGCATGAGTTGCAAATAGCGGTCAAAGACGAGATCCATGACCTTGAGGGTTGAGGCCTTTCGTCCCGGATCCGCCTCTTCCCTGAAATCCCCCTTCACCGCCTCCAGATACCAGTCGCAGAACTCTGACCAGAAAAACTGGTAAAGCTGCTGGGCCGCATCGTTGAAGGCATAACTTTCCAGAGCCTGTTTCAGGCCCTCTTCGAGCGAGGCCAGCTTACCAAGGATATCGATCGCAAAGATATTAGGCTGGGCCGCTTCCCCCTCCACTTCTCCCTGCATCTGCCGGTAGCGGCAGGCATTCCAAAGCTTGTTTGCAAAGTTTCTTCCCTCTTCGACCTGCTTCTCGTCGAACTTGACGTCGAGACCTGTAGGAGCAATTCGCATCAACCCATACCGCAATGCATCGGCCCCGTAATTCGCTATCAGATCGAGTGGGTCGGGAGAGTTTCCGAGGGTCTTGGACATCTTCCGGCCCTCGATATCGCGCACAATGCTGTTGAAGTAGACGTTGCTGAACGGGATTTCATCCTTGAATTCCAGTCCGGCCATTATCATTCGCGCCACCCAGAAGAAAATAATGTCCGGCCCCGTGCAAAGATCGACCGTCGGGTAGAACTTGGACTGGGTCGCTTCGTCCATGGTGGCGTAAGGCCAGAGCCAGGAACTGAACCAGGTATCCATCACGTCTTCATCCTGCACCCACTCTGCATCATCCTGAGGAGGATCAACCCCGACGAAAATATCTCCGCTATCCAGATGCGAGAGGTCGAGACTCTCGGACTCCTTCAATTCGTTCACCTTCTCCCGGCGATACCATACCGGGACCCGGTGCCCCCACCAGAGTTGACGGCTGATACACCAGTCCTGAATGTTCTCCAACCAGTGAAGGTAGGTCTTCTTCCAGCGTTCCGGCCTGAAAACGATCTCTCCATTCGCCACCGCCCGGGTCGCTCTCTCCACCTCGGGGTACCTCAGAAACCACTGCATCGAGATACGCGGCTCAATGGGGACCCCCGCACGCTGCGAAAACCCCACCTTGTTCTCATAATCCTCCACCTTGTCCAGGAGCCCCATCTCCTTCAGTCTCGCAGCGGCCAGTTCACGAACCTCGAAACGGTCCCGGCCATGCAGGTCGGGGCAATCCGGACAGTTCACGGTTCCGTCCGGGTGAAGGACATCGACAACCTCCAGGCCATGCCGCATACCGATCTCGAAGTCGGCCTTGTCGTGAGCAGGGGTAACCTTGAGAACCCCCGTTCCGAACTCAATGTCAATATGCTCATCGGCCACGATCGGAATCTGGGCTTCAGGAAAAGGCCGCCGGACACTCTTGCCTACCAGATGACCATAGCGAGGATCCTTTGGATTAACCGCTACTCCCGTATCGCCCATCAGGGTCTCGGGCCTTGTTGTGGCAATCTGCAGATACGTTCCCGGCTCCTCCACCAGCTCATACTTCATGTAGTAGAGCTTGGACTCCTGCGGCGTCATTTCGACCTCCTCATCGGAAAGAGCAGTGAGTGAAACAGGACACCAGTTGACCATCCTCTTGCCACGATAGATGTAGCCCTTTCTGAAGAGGTCGACAAAGACGCGCTGCACTTCGCGTGAGTAATCCTCGTCCATCGTGAACCGCTCGCGACTCCAGTCGCAGGAACACCCGAGACGCTTGAGTTGCTCGATGATGATTCCTCCATGGTGGTCCTTCCATTCCCACACCATCTCAAGAAACTTCTCACGACCCACATCATGCTTGGTCTTACCCTCCTCCCTCAGTTTCTGCTCCACCTTGGTCTGGGTAGCGATTCCAGCATGATCCGTCCCAGGCAACCAGAGCACTTCCTTTCCCTCCTGGCGGGCCCGACGGCACAGAATATCCTGCAGGGTATTATTCAGGACATGACCCATGTGCAGGATCCCCGTTACGTTGGGTGGCGGTATGACGATCGAATAGGCAGGCCTGTCCGAGGTTTCGTCACCACGGAAGCAATCCGCCTCTACCCAGCGCTGGTACCAGCTTCCTTCAACTTCACCCGGTTCATACGCCTTGCTGAGCTCAGCCATAGAGGGCGGAGGGAAACCCACAAAGGCCATCATTTCAAGACATTCGGTGCCTCAAAAAGGATTGAGTACGAACCCCTATTGCACAGGCTTGGCGAGACGGATCCCTTCCGGGTCAGACAAGGTCACCAGTCCCCCCGGGATTTCCACCTTCAGCTCAGCATTTTCACTGAACCCCCGTATCCGCCCGCGCAGACCGGAAGACGTCTCCACCACCTCCTCCTTCCAGGCGAGCAGATCCCATGCACGTTCCGCAATCAACGGCTCCGCCAGCTGAAGCACGTTAATTAATTCCTCCCGGATCTCCTTTACCAGAATCTCACGATTCGTCTCCACTCCGAGCAGTTGAAACATGGACACTGCCCCAAGCTCGAGGGGAAGCTTCCGCTCATTCACATTCAAACCGATTCCAATCACGGCGCAGTCTCCGCGGATCTCAATCAGGATCCCACAAATCTTACGCCCCCCGACCAGTATATCGTTGGGCCACTTGATCAGAGGGTCGAGGCCCCGGGACCGCAATCCCCCTTCACATACCGCAAGAGCTGCCGCCACACTCAGCCAACCCCAGCGTCTGCGCTCCCAGCTCGGGGCAATCACCAGAGAGAAAGCCAGCCCTTTTCCCGGCTCGCTGATCCACTGCCTGCCCTTTCGACCCCGCCCTGCAGTCTGCTCCTCGGCTCCGACGATCCACCCGTGAGCCTTCGTCCCTTTTTCACGGGCAATCTCACAGGCCCGGTCATTGGTCGAACGAATCGTTTCATGCCACTCGGTATAATCACGAGTCTCCGCGGGAATCTCTCGGTCAGTGGCCATCAGTCCTGCTCCGTCGCCGAGATAAATTCCAGGGAAAGGTCAAGGGCAACAGCGGAATGCGTGAGCCCCCCCACCGAGATGAACTCCACCCCGGTTTCCGCAATACCCCGGACCGTGTCCAGAGTTACTCCTCCACTGGCCTCCAGGAAGGGACGCTCACAGTCTCCACGCATTTCAACTGCCTTCTTCATCTGCTCATTCTCCATGTTGTCGAGCAGAAGGTAATCGATCTCTTCAACTCCAAGAAACATCTTCACCTGTTCAAGGGTCTCCGCCTCTACTTCCACTTTCACTCCGGGATGATCCTTCTTCATCAGGAGAGCAGACTCCCGCAAGGCAGCCACTCCCCCTTCCACCACCAGGTGATTGTCTTTCACCATGGCCCGGTCATAAAGACCCATGCGGTGATTCTGCCCACCACCAGCGAGGACGGCAGCCTTCTCCAGAGAGCGCCAGCCAGGCGTCGTCTTCCGGGTATCGATGATAGAAGCTCCTGTCCCCTTGATCGCCTCAACGAACAGGGCTGTCCTTGTTGCAATACCGGAAAGACGCTGCACGAAATTAATCGCCGTACGCTCTGCGGTAAGCAGCGACCGGGCCTTGCCCGCTATCTCCATGACATAGGCACCAGGCGCGATGGCAGAACCATCTTGCAGCATGACACTGACCTCCGTCTCGGCATCAACCCGCCTGAAAACCTCCGCCCCTGCTTCCACCCCTGCAACTACCCCGTTTGACTTGGCCACGAGAAAGGCCCGCCCCTCCCGGTCGGCCGGGACAAAATACTCCGAGGTCACATCTCCCGGACCAATGTCCTCTGCCAATGCCAGATCTATCAACTGCGAGACCCTCTCGTCCACGCCACAACCTAGTTCTCCCGGGTTACCCGGCGCAACCCACAAGTTGCCATCCCCCCACCGGTTTACTGTCCAACGACGCTCACCACGATGCGCCGGGTGTGACGGGCGCGGCGGTGTTCAAAAAGGAAAATCCCCTGCCAGGTTCCAAGTGACATCCTTCCATCAACCACGGGAATGACCTCGCTGGTCCGGGTCAGGGCCATGCGAATATGAGAGGGCATGTCATCGGATCCTTCCATGGTATGAATGAAATAAGGGGTATCCTCCGGAACCAGTCGCTCAAAGAACTCCTCCAGGTCGCGACGGGCACTGGGATCCGCATTTTCCATGATTACCAGGCTCGCGCTGGTATGCTTCACAAATACTGTCACGACCCCCCGGGAGATCCCAGACTGCTTCACGATGCCCTCTACTTCGGCCGTAATTTCATAGGTTCCCTTTCCGCCCGTCTCCACCTGGAATTCTCCTGTTTCAGCAATCACCTTACCAGCATGGTGCGCCTGAAGAGCTTTTCAAGGGCCAACACAGGGAGGGATCATGACCCAGGCGGTCTCTAGTCCTGCTCCTCTTCCTTCTTCTCCCGCTCTTCCCTGAGTTGCTGCATGAGATTCTTCTTCTCTTCCTTTTCCAGCGTAAAGGTGAGTTCCTCCGGTTTGGCCGGCCAGTCATTGTTCGTCCGGTCCGCATCAGCAATCTCAAGGTTGGGATCAAGCTCTATGCTCACCACCTTCTTCTTTGAGACCAGTAGCTTTGAGACCTCCTTGGACTCCCTCTTCCAAAGCTCAGCAGGCAACCGCATGACCCGGACTTCCCCGTCCTCATATTCAACCTTGAGCACTACCGGCATGACCAGTCCTCCCTCGTTGGTCAGATTGATGTGGTAAAAATAACGGTTCGCCTCCAGGACTGCCCGCTCATGCTCTTCCAGTTTGCCGAGGAACTTCTGGAACTCGTCACGATCCTTCCTCGTTACATCCTGCTCGTCGTGCTCGTTATAGAAGTCCAGCAGGTCCGGGAACCTGTCCGTATACCTCTTGATGTCCTTGTTCCTCTGATTGGTCAGGAGCTTCGCATCCTCCTCGGCCTTCTTTTCCTTTCTCCTTGGCTTCTCAATATCCGGATCCTTCGTATCCAGTTGATAGAGCGTTACGCCCTTGATTCCCAGGTCCACATGATGGGTCGTGTAGAACCAACCCGTCCAGAACCAGTCGAGGTCGACTCCCGAGGCATCCTCCATCGTCCGGAAGAAGTCGGCGGGAGTAGGCCGCTTGAACTTCCACCTGTTCGCATACTCTTTGAATGCAAAATCAAAGTTTTCCCGGCCCAGGACTGATTCCCGAAGAATATTGAGGGCAACCGCCGGCTTTGCGTAGGCATTACTGCCGAAATAGCGCAGCGATTCGGAATTGGTCATGATCGGCATTTCGTCCCCTCGCTTCATGTAACTGGCGATACTGGGCGGCATCCCCCTCCCGGAGGGGTACTTCTCCTCCCACTCCCGTTCTGCCAGAAACTGACAGAAAGTGGTCAACCCCTCATCCATCCATGTCCACTGGCGCTCATCTGAATTCACGATCATGGGAAACCAGTTGTGTCCCACTTCATGAATCACGACCGAGATGAGGGCATACTTTGTGCGACGGGAATAAGTCCCGTCTTTCTCCGGGCGCGGTCCATTAAAGCAGATCATGGGATACTCCATCCCGAACACCGGCCCGTGAACCGAGATCGCCACCGGGTAGGGATAATCAAAGGTGTGCTTCGAGAACACCTGCAGCGCATGGATAACGGAATGGGTGGAATACCTGCTCCACAGTGGCTCTCCCTCATTTGGAAAAAAGGACATGGCCCACACCCGCTCCTTCTTTTCGCCCACCTGCACGTGCGCGGCATCCCAGATAAACTTCCGTGAGGAGGCCCAGGCGAAGTCACGGACATTCTCTGCCCGGAAGATCCAGGTCTTGGTTCCTGCCTTCTTGTTCTTTTCATTCTCCCTCGCCTCTTCCGGAGTCACGATGAACGACGGCTCATCGCTACCCTCCGCCCTCCGCAGGCGCTCCCGCTGGACTTCGCTGAGGACCTCTCCGGCATTCTGAAGCGTCCCGGTAGCAGCTACGATGTGATCTGAGGGAACAGTCAGGGACACCTCATAATCACCGAACTCCAGGGCAAACTCTCCCCGCCCCAGAAACTGCTTGTTCTGCCATCCATTCACATCGGTGAAAGCCGCTACCCGGGGATACCACTGAGCAATGGTATAGATGTAATTGTCGTCTTCCTTGAAATACTCGTAACCGCCTCGTGCCCGGATGGCCTTTGCATCCACAATATTATGCTGCCATCCGATGGAAAAACTCACCGTCTTACCGGAAGCAACAGGCAACTGGACACGCATCATGGTGTCGACAATCGAATAAGCGAGGGGCTCTTCCTTCTCATCACGCACGTATTCAATCTGGTAGCCTCCCTTGAAGTCCTCCCGCGCCAACTCATTGCGCAACGTCCTGAAGCCAACACTCTCGAAATCAGGAGCCTCCATCGCCTGATGGCCAAGGGCCTCCTGCTCAAATCGGTTCTGGTCAAGCTGCACCCAGAGGTAGGTGAGGTCCAGGGGCGCATTGTTGGTATAGGTTATCGTTTCTGAACCGCTGATCCTCTGGTTCTCGTCATCCAGAACCACCCTGATCTTGTAGTCGGCCCGCTGCTGCCAGTATTCCGCTCCCGGAGCGCCGTTGGCGGCCCGGACCTCATTGGGATCGGGCAGAACCTCATCAATCTGGCGGAAGGGATCCTTCCCATAATGTCCACCGGGATGCCCGTGGCAGATCACACTCAGCAGTAACGTGAAAACGAGGGATGAAATCAGCTTCATTGCGTCCCATTCATCAACCAGCCGGGATCATTTTGCAACCGCTTTGCCCGCCGTGGCCGCCTGCACACAACCTTCCTGTCCGCCCGTCTTCTACTGCAGCTCCAACCTCTCCATCCCTGCGTATACATTGAAGCGCGGAGGACGCAGGAACCCCACCAGGGTCTGGTTCGATTCCCTCGCAAATTCCACCGCAAGAGAGGAGGGCGCAGAGATTCCCGCTACCATGGGCAGTCGACCTGCCAGAGCCTTCTGCATCAACTCAAAGGAGAGGCGCCCTGACATCAGGACGAAGCTGCGGGAAAGATCAACTCCCTCGAGCAGAGCCCACCCAAGCACCTTGTCCAGGGCATTGTGTCGACCAACATCTTCACGCAGCACAAGCAGATCTCCCTCCTGCCCAAAAACCGCAGAGGCGTGTAATCCGCCAGTCTCCTCAAAGGTTTCCTGTGCCCTCCGGAGGGTCTCCGGCGCCTCCATCAGAGCCGCCTCCCGGAAGATTACATCTCCTGACACAGGTTCGGACCGGGTGGTGATTGCCTCAATACTGGCCTTGCCACAAAGACCACAGGAAGAGGCGCTGAAGAGATGGCGGGTCAAGCGACCGAAATCCACTTCCACTCCATCTTCCAAAAACACCAGGGCATGATTATCCCTCGACTCGACATCAATCCTCCTGATCTGATCGCGCGAATCCACGATTCCCTCGGTCCAGAGGAATCCGGCAGCCAACTCCCCATCATGCCCGGGCGTACGCATGAGCACTGCCACCGGACGACCATCGACCACAAGCTGCAGGGGCTCTTCGACTGCGACCCGGTCCAGCTCCTCCGTTTTGGACTGTCCAACCCGTGCTACCCTGATTTCCTTATCTCCACCCATGGCCACGGTCTGATCCTCTCTCTCCTGACACCACCTGACAAGTTTCCCCGCCTGATTTTCTACCCCTCTTGCTTTACGACTGGAAAGCCGCGCATGCCCGTTCCCATGCCTTTCTCATCTCCCCCATCGCCACGATACAGTCCTCCCATACCGGGGGCCAGCTGCTGATGCCATATCCACTCGCAACCGGTCCCAGTTCAGGAACGACCCAGAGCACTCCGTGAGGGCGGGGGCCCTTCAACCAGCAGGAAAAGGCAGCCTCCACAAAGGGAAGATACTCAAGGAACTCCCGGGTCCGCCCTCCTGCTCCATCCGTAACGGGAATCTGGCAGTGATGCCCGTTGAAGGGGCGGCAGTGCAGCAGATTGCCATGCTGCAGTAACTCGGGACGATCGAGCAATCGAGCGGTAAAGTCAGAAGCTTGGAGGTGCTTGATGATGGCGGGGTGAGAATGATCTACGTTCATCCGCAAAATCCGTCCTGTTGCCTCCCGGTAACCGTCAGCAATCGCATAGGCCTTTTCCGGGGTCTCAGTACAGGTATCCGGATGCACTTCGAGATGGACGTTTGCACCCTGACGCTCGTCTTCCTCCATCAGGAGAATGGTCTTCTCAATCGCTTCCGCAACCGGAGTATCATGATCGCAGAGCTGGACATTGATGGTGGAGGAACCGCATTCGAGCTGAGCTCGAATGAGGTCTGCATACTCGGCCGGGTCATTAGCATCAAAAAGGCCCGAGAATTCCAGCCCATGCTCATCCAGCAATACACGCAGCTCCTGACTTCCCCGGTGATTTATCCCATCAAAACCTGCATCCTTAACTGCTGCCACTTTTTCAGATAACGTCCATTCTCCGGAAACGGAAGGATGCTCCACCAGGGTCCAGAGGTTGGCAACAAACCTGATCTCGGCAAGGGAATCACTCATGACATTAATAAAGGCAGGTTCAACGGCCAGAACCAAGAAATCCAGATGCATTTTCCTCACCTTTGGAAGCCGCCGGCCTTGAGAAGATCCCGGTCCAGGCGTAGTCTGTGAGCATGTCTCCGTGGTGCCATGGCACTCAATCAGTAATCAGATGGGTCATCCCCCTGGTCCTGATAATTCCAGTCCACCTCGCCGAAGCTGCGGAATACCGCAACTTCAAACTCCCCTGCCTCGCACCATTACTCCAGCAGATTGATCCGGAAGCCCCTGCCTCTCTCAACCTTGCATTCCTGAACGGCCCCTGGCATGCCCCGGTCGCGCGGGATGACATAGGGACCGTTGACTTCCCTATTACCACCAGCTCAAAGCAGGCGCAGCTCTGGTTCAACCAGGGAATCTCCTTTATCCATGGCCAGTCTAATCGTGAGGCGGAGCGATCATTCCGGCAGGCACTCCTGCTGGATCCACTCAACCCGATGATTTTATGGGGCCTCGCAGTGGCCAACGAACAGCGACCCGGCCGGGCCTCTCTCTTTGCTCAAAACTCCCTGCGACGAATCGCCAATACCACCTCCCCCCGGGAACGCTCATGGATCAGGATGCTTGCGGACTTCTACGATCTCGAGCACGACACAACTGCCAAGCCTGCTCCCGGGCAGCAGGCAGCAACCCCGGACCTGCTCCGCTACCGGAAACGCATTCGTGACCTCGAGAATCTTGTCCTCGCAGAACCGGACGACGTGGAAGCCAGGGCCTTTCTCCTCCGACAACTCGTCCTTGATTATCACCGCTCAGGGGTCCAGTTCACCAGCCACCTCGCCGTCGACCATCTTGCGGCGGAACTCACCCGGATGGCCCCCCGCCATCCAGCCGCACACTATCGCATCTTTCTCTGGCTGCGGGAAAACCCTTCTCAGGCTTACCGACATGCAAGATCGAGTGCGCTCATTGCCCCGGGCCTTGCAGATTCATGGCGTTTTGCCGCAGAAGGGTGGCGAATCAATGGCCATCCGCATGAGGCCATTGCTCTGCTGAAGTGCGCTCTCCGTGTGCACCACCGGGAAATGCGTGATCAGTTGCTCATGCCTGAAACAGTAGCAAGCCTCTCTTCGAATTACGCTGCCCTGGGCGAAACGCTGATCGCGATGGGGAGGCTCAGGGAGGCTCGTGAACTGGCCAATAGCCTTCTTCAGTTGCCTCGTGGCCTGAACTCCGGAGGGATAACCACGGAATCCTCCGATCTGTTGCTGTTGGGACGGCGCCTTCTGGTCCAGATGGAAATACTTTCCGGGGCGGAAAACGTCATCAACCTCTTCCACTCCAGTCCAAAGTTTATTCCCTCGTCATCTTCTCACAGGGAGGTCGCCCAGGCCCACTACTGGACTGGGCTCGCACTCTGCTCTCTTGGACGACCGGATGAAGCCAAACCCCTGACGCAAGCGCTCTCCGGGATGGCTCAAACCCACAAGGATGATCCACGAATTGTGACATGGTGGGAAGGACTCCGGTATTTCCAGACCCTTTCCCGTGGAGAGAAACCGGCCGAATACTTCTCCCCTCCTTATCTCCCTGCAAACCTCCATGCCGCAGCCTGGCAGAAACTGGGAGCCCCCCAGTTTTCCCTGAAGGTCGCTCAGGACAACCTTAAGTCACACCCCCGGGGTCTTTCCGCTACTGCTCTCTACTGCTCTACAAATTTTAACCAGGGAAACCACGTCGCTACCTCCCGGGCCTTCGACCGCACATTCCGACAGAATGTCCTTCGGGCGGATGAGGAAGCCCGGGACTTTGCCTGTCTCGATGAAGCTGCTCAGATGCTGAGCCTACCCAGACGCTGGACCCTGCCACCAGGCAAACTGGATCGGCATAGCCTTCCCGATGACCCCGGACAACTCGGCCCGGACCGGTGGTCGCCCCCGGCGGCTCCGGAATGGAAGCTCTCCAACCATGCCGGACGTCCGGTGTCCCTCCGCGATTTCGAGGGCAAGTCCGTCCTTCTAAACTTCTTCCTCGGGGTAAACTGCCCCTTCTGCCTGAATCAACTGGATAAATTCCGCCCGTTCCTGACCGAATACCGCAAGGCTGGCATCGAGATGATCGCCATCAGCAGTGATAACGTGGGCACCCTCGCCCAACGACTTGGAAAGACCGAGGAAAAAACCGCAGAAGCGGGGAGACGCTTCCCTTTTGCCATCCTCGCAGACCCGGAGCTCGAAACATTCCGGAACTATAAGGTCTTTGACCACTTCGAGGATGGCCCCATGCACGGAACCTTCCTGATCGGCCCCCGGGGCCGGATTCTGTGGAGCGACATTAACCACCAGCCATTCAATCATCCTGCCAAACTGCTGCAGGAAGCACGGCGCCTGCTTTCCCTCCACAATGCACCCGGCGAACTACCGTGATCACTCATACCGGTAATCTCTTTCCCCCAGATCGATATTTTGGATTCCGCCACTGTAACGCTCATCCGGGAAAATACGTCATTCCCCCATATGGTGCAGAGCCCCGATCGGGTAATACCCGCATATCTGACGTGTTGAGGAGTTCTCCCTAAGCCGGTAACATCAGCCCGGAACCCCAGTGAAATCTTTCCCGATCAAAAACATCTTCCCCTCTCGCAGGTGGCACGCAATCCCCGCCCTCGCCAGCGCAATAATTCTGCCCTCCCACCTTTCCGGACAGGAAGCGAACCTGGATTCTGACTCCGACGGACTTATCGACTCATGGGAAATCCGGCATTTCGGAGCACTCGATCATCCTGAAGGAAATGCCCGTCTGGATCCTGACGGAGACGGCTGCTCTAACCTCAAGGAAAGCAGAGATGGAACGGATCCGAATAACAGGAACGACGCCCTCAAGGCCACCGGGACAATTCTCAGGCCCGGAGAACTGTCCGTGACATGGGACACCCGGATCGGCAAGCGCTACCAGATCGAGATCTCCGATGACCTGCGAGTCTGGAAACCAATAAGCAATTCCGCAGGCACCACCCCCCTGAACTGGTTTGGAACCGGCGGGTCATTGACGGTGGACTTCTCCAAACCTGCAACTCCCTCCATAAGGGGAGGAGCCACCCGCGAAATCTGGTACCACGGCACTCCGAACGGATCAATCAGCGCCCTGCGCTCTCATATCAGTGGCGGAGCTGACGAGATCGAAACCCCGGCCGATGGGATCGAGTGGCGGGACAGCCTCAAGGGACCTGGGAACTACGGAGACTACTACGGAACACGCTGGCGTGGATTCATTGTCCCTGAACGCAGTGGCATCCACAACTTCTACATAGCCGGTCGACATCAGTGTGAGTTCTGGCTCGATACCAGTGGCAACCCTGCAGATGGCGTCGACATTGAAAGACGCTGCTGGCTTTACGACCAGAACCTTACCGAGGAAGAAGACTGGGATTACCTCTCCTCCCTCGGACTGCCTGACACTCAGAAGTCCGCTGACCTCTTCCTGACAGAGGGGCGGCGCTACTACTTTGAAATCTATCATAACCATCATGCCCAGTGGGACCATCTCGCTGTGGGATGGGAACTGGAAAAAAGCGGCCGGGTCACGGTGGTTCCCGGCGACCGCCTTGAACCTGTCGGTGATTTCGTGGAAAACGAGATCTACTCAAACAACAACTCTGCCGCCCTCCTTTCCGGAGGCACCAGTAAATTCGTCCGAGTCAGGACCTTCGGTCCACTCGACCCCGGAGCCCTTGATGCCGATAAGGATGGAGTAGCAGACGACATCGAAAACATTCTAGAAGGATATCAGTTCTTTCGCGCGAGGAGCGCACACCCAGAGACCCGCGATGACCGCTCCCTGGCAGTCGCCAGTCAGGCTTCCCCTTCAGATGATGTCATCACGGTGGAGGTAACGGACAATACCGGCCGGGAAAACAATGGCACCACTCCCGAAGGAATCCCCCGGGTCAAGAACGTCGCCCGGATCCTACTCCGACGAAGTGGGTCCCTCGCTCCGAAGAACATCAACTTTTCTCTCAACGGACCGGTCGACCCCAGAAGTAAGGGTGTCCCCTCTGAGCGGGATTACCTGGCAGAACAACCCGACGGAACCCCACTGCGCAGGGATACCGCGTCCGGCGTCTACATGCTCACCCTTCCCTTCGGCAGCACGGAAGCCGCTGTTGAGATACTCCCGCTTCCTGACGAGATCGTGGAGTATCCCGAGGAACTTAACCTCGTGCTCAATACTCCCGCAGTCGACTACGTCGTGGGCACTCCCTTCCGGGGAACTGTCGAACTCGTCGACGCTCGTGACGACCCTGAGTTCAACAAATACTATATCGGAAGCTTTTCAAAGGACCCGGCAGCTCGCATGCCTACCAGTGCAACTGGATCCACCCTCCTCGTCCTGAATGGCAGCAACACGGTCGCCACCATCAATGATTACTTTGAAAACCTGAGTTCGGCCCAGACCAACACGCACCTGCACAAGGCGAGCCTCGCTGGAATCAGCTTCACCTCAGGACCGGTTGTCGAATCCATCACGGAAGATGGCAGTGAGAACGGAACGCCTCTCCTTGGACCTGTCAGGAATTACACTTATCTCATTGAGCCGCGTGGAGCGTTCTCCGTTCAGGACATCATCGACTCCCTCGAATACGATAATCCCAAGCAGGAGGCTCCTCCGGGCACCACCCCCCTCTATAATAACAAGCATACGGTCAACAACGGAGGAGGAGAGATCTGGGCCATCTACCAGAGGCGCCCTGCTTCCGAGCTCTCCCCCGAGGAGGGCAACCGGATCCCGGCTACTCCTCCCATTGACCCCATCGACCCCATCACGGAACCGGAAAAGCTCCGGCGTGAGGTAGCTCGCTTCCTGACTCAGTCCACTTTTGGCCCAACCGAGGCCGATATCGCAGAGCTCATTCATGAGATCGTCAATACCCACGACGGAGACCGGGTGGCGGCTTATGATGCTTGGTTAACCGAGCAGTGGTCCCTCCCCCAGACCCTTGTCCGCGACCTGACTCATGCCATGGACATGCAGGATTTCACCTGGCGAGGTTACTTCGACTCCCAGCGTAACGGCGCAGCCAATCCTCCTCCGACAGCTCCCGCAAACTGGCCCAACTGGCCTTCTCAGGACATCTCCCGGTTTGACTCACTGGACTCCAGCACCTGGCAGTCCCCCGACGCTAATTTTCCCCTGACCGGAGCTCAGGAAAATGCCCTCGACAACGTCCTGGGAACTCCCGTCCACAACAATCGTCGCCGGGCCCAGTGGACCATCATGGCCAACGCGAGGGACCAACTGCGACAACGTGTTGGGTTTGCCCTCTCACAAATCACAGTGATTTCCGAAAACGTTGCCCAAATCCGCAACCATCACATCGGTATGGCCCGCTGGGCCGACATGCTGGCTGAGAACGCCGATGACCATTTCCGCGAACTCCTTGAGGATGTCACCTATTCTCCCGTGATGGGGAAATACCTGAGCCACCTCCAGAACAGCAGTGAGGGCTCCTCCGGGGTTCCCCCGGACGAGAACTATGCCCGTGAAATCATGCAACTCTTCACCATTGGCCTGTTCGAACTCTGGGATGATGGATTCGTCAAGCTGGACCCCGAGCAGTTCAATCTGGTTCCCACCTACGATAATACGGATATCAAGGAACTTGCCCGGGTCATGACCGGCATGAGCTGGAGCACCAATAGTGGCAGCCCGGATAACTGGGACTCGCCAAACCTGGTCCGCGATGACCCCCCGGAAAGCTGGTATGATGATGCCGCCGGCAACAGCTGGTATTCCTCACGATACAACTATCCGATGGCCTTCTACGATGACCGCCATGACCGGGGCAACAAAACCATCGTGGGGGGAGTCGTCATCAATAACAATGGCAGATCAAGCGGCCGCTACCGTAACGAGGGAGACAAGGATCTTCGCGATGTCCACAACCTCCTTGCCGGCACGCAATTCAACACGACCAACAAGTCCTTCGCTCCTGTCTGGTCTTCCGACCCCATGGTCAACCATCAGAACACCCCTGCATTCATTTCCTACCGGCTCATCCAGCGGTTGGTAACCAGTAATCCATCTGGACCATATCTCTACCGGGTCAGTCAGACCTGGCGCAACACCAACGGGCAACTCGACAAGGTCGTCCGGGCGATCCTGCTCGACCCCGAGGCCCGGAACCTGAGCCGCTCCGAACTTAATCCCGAGTATGGCAGAAAAAAAGAGCCCCTTATCGCATGGATTCAGGCACTGCGTGCAGTGGCCGCAAGATCACGCATCACCTTCGATGGAAGCGTGGTCCCCGGGGACCCCGTTCTTCTCCCTCTGCAGTCGCAGATCGGCTCTCTCACACCTACGAATGATGCTGACCTGCGAACGTTTGATTACCCTGCATCCTCAATCGCCAAGTTCGAGGGCATGGTTCAATATGATGATCAGGGGAAGATGATCGCCTCCGGACCCGGCAGGTTTTCACGCCTTCCGGCAACTTCCTACCGTATCCAGAATCTCGATAATGGCGGCACCACCGCCCTGGGACAAACCCCTCTCAAGGCCCCCTCGGTCTTCAACTGGTTCCTGCCGGGTTACAAGCCCGGCGGACTCATCGCAAGCTATGGCAAGGTAGCACCCGAATTCCAGATCGTCACCGAAAGCAGCGTCTTCCAGAACATCAACCTCTACTGGCAGTCCCACTACAATGGGAATGGACTCAGCACGGGCACAGTGGGCGGAAACAATCAGAACTCAGCCCGCGCAGGTTACGCAACCCAGCGTCAGTACAGCAATGGGTCGACTACCTATACTGACGACAACCTCATCCCGGACTATTATGCCTGGATCAATCGCTACAAAAACTACCAGGCCGACCCTGCCAACCCATCTGGCGACGAACAGGAAATTGACATCCAGTTGATTGATGATCTGGATGCCCTCCTCCTTGCAGGGCGACTCAAACTCCTCTACCCGATCGACCCCCGAGACGATGGCGCCCCCGTGCAGCAGGGGGGACTCACCCACTACCCCGGACGCAATCCTCGCGAGACCCTGCTCTACTATCTCGGTGATACCTGGAATTCCGATGACGACTGGCAGATCTGGAACAAGGTCCGGAACGCCCTCTACCA